>Ga0214542_1006729_pt1 | contig 20676 bp, 17 predicted proteins | sample CNSS1metaG_FD_160096 | JGI IMG/M metagenome (GOLD analysis project Ga0214542, IMG submission 160096) | Root nodule microbial communities from cowpea collected in UCLA plant growth center, Los Angeles, California, USA - CNSS1 | ecosystem: Host-associated > Plants > Roots > Nodule | place: USA...
TCTCCAACATATCCTCTTATGCTTAGGAGTGGACCTTGTTATAATAGACTATGGTACCATCTTAAAACTGAAATTTAAGCTTAGTTCAACCTCACAAAACTGATTTACAAGGATACTTTAACCAAAATTAAAAATACCAGGCTAAGAAACTTTAAGTCACTTTAAGTCAACAGAATAAATTAGTCTTCTTGGAATTTCTTGTGAAATGCACAATCTTGTGAAAAATCCATCTTACAAGATAGTTGTGAGTTTTAGTTAAACTCAAAGTGCACTTTCTCCAAGAGCCGCACACCCAAAGATATGGTAGATCGAGAAAACAAACAATTCAGCCCTCATTGCAACAACTTGCAGTAAAATGTTAAAAGTTGAAATATAGCAATCGCAAATTATTCAAAAGAGCTGACAAAAGTCATATGACCGAACAATCAGATGATCTAATCCCACCTATTAATTTTGATATAAGGCCTATGAGACTCCTCTCATCAAAAAGTAGCCCTCTTGAAACACATATTTGTGTGTGCATAAACAAATGAGAATGGCAGACTGAAATCAAGTTCTTGCACCAACTTCTTACAATTGATCTCATCTTCATCCAATGAAATTCTTCTCAAATGATGTCCTTTAATTTAGTTTTCTCTTTCTATTGACTGTTTTTTATTATCTTCTTGTAGCACTTTCTCTTATTATTGCACCAACTTCTTACAATTGATCTCATCTTCATCCAATGAAATTCTTCTCAAATGATGTCCTTTATTTAGTTTTCTCTTTCTATTGACTGTTTTTTATTATCTTCTTGTAGCACTTTCTCTTATTATCCTGTCTGCATACTCTCCACTTAATCTAGTACAAACTTTCTTCACACTTTCCACATACTTCCTCCCTTAATCCAAATAACCTCTCTTTTCACCGACTTTCCTTATTTCTTTCTTTTTCCACTCTAGCTTCAATTCAAACAAAGCCTAAGAGCTAGTTGTTAAATGGGGAGACCAAACACCTAAATATTTCATATTGCACATCCAATACTGCTTAATTGGAACTTAGGCACCCCATTCCTATCAGGTTTTAAGGATATCTCTTCACAAGAGCAGTGCCTTCGCGATAAGATTAGGTGCTTGGCTTCCCACTTGGGCTAAAGTACGTGGTCTTTTCAAAGGGTGTCCTCACATGTTGAGGGATTGACTAGAGCTTTTCTACATTCATGTAATTCTTTTCTTCATCTTAATGAATTTCCTTCATAATCAAACAAAACAAAGAACAAGGGATATCACACATCACAAAGGACTTCATCTATCATCCAAAGATCAATATGAATTAGAATTTTCCCATCAGCAATATAATTTTAATTCACCATTTACCCATTTTGTGAACATATTAGTGAAAGAAATTGCTAGAGTGACAACTATGAGCACAATACCTCACACGCATGTGGTATTTCTTGCCCAGTAATCACCAAACGCATTAAAGAATGCCCAATTTCTGGTTCAGAGGGACAAAGCTCTGCCCACTTCAAGAAGTCTGAAAATCTCCAAAGCAAAGGAGCAGGCCCTTCCTCCTTCTGTGAATCCATATACCCTCCACGATGTGCAGCCAACACACCCTGGAAAAACATAGAAATATAGTTATATGGACCTTATTAATGTCGAAAAATTGTACATTAGTGGTTTAACAGACACCTTCTTAACTACATGTTAAATAAAAAAAGAGTCAAAATGACACCAGTTCACATATCCCGCTTAAAATGAGTGGGACTATATCCGAATTTATGCAACATGCCCACTGAAAAAATTATCTATGACAAGGAGGGACGTAAGACACTTACCAATTACAACACACCATGCCATGCAAAACCATTATGAAATAGAAATTGAAACAAAATGATGAACCGAACCTTTAGAAAAGATTCTGCGAGTATTTGAGCAATGCTTGCTGCTGGCATTGGATGAGTCTGCACCAAAAAGTTGGCCTCCTCAAAGGAATCCTGTGCTTTAAGAGAAAGGAGATGTAGCAGTTCAATTGGTTGTTTGTTGAATGCCTCAGAAAATGAGAGGCCCAAGGTGTTTGCAGCTTTTATAACTGCTATTATTCTCTTACATAGCCCACGACCACTCCCTTCGGTAAAAATGGTCACCAAACTCTCCAAAACCTAGCATTGCATGTCCACAATAATATATTTATACACATCTTATTGTCAGTAGAGAAAAGGAACTTGCAATAGCAGCATGAAGTAGGGTCTGATTGGACAACTACCTGCAGTGGGTCAATATAGTGCTGTTTATTTAGTATACCATATGACTGCATAACTGAACGCACTTCCTCATCAAGCATCGACACTGATACATTGCTAGGAGGAGTGGAATTAGCAGCAAGCTTCAAGGCTGCATCAACAAGTCTAAACTCAGATGGTATTTGTCCAGGAGAGAATTTGTATTGCAGTTGCTTGGCGGCAGCAATTTGCCCAAATTCTAATAAAGAAAGTACAGCCCTTTCCAGCTCTGCTGTTCCAACCCTTTCCTCCCATCTAGAAAAGGACATTTCAACTTTAATGTTATCATCTTGCAACTGCAACTCATTTTTTAAATGAATAGTACTAGAGACATCATCAGTATCAGCACTTTTATCAGCTGACTCAAGAGGTGGGCGCCTTGGTGGCATGTATCCTTTGGCCCGTCTTTTTGTCTTTGTATTCCCACCAACAGTAGTTGAAAGACCAGCATCTATCACAAAATTCTTGTGAGGGATTTGGTTTTCCCTGGACTCATATTTTTCTACCGTTCTACTCTTCATTGTATTTATATGGTTGTCCATCTTTGCTATTATGCTTGCAGTTCGGTCAATAATACTAGAGTCATTCTTGATACCACTCTCCCTGGTAGAAAAGGTAAAATTGAAATCACCTTCACTCTTCACCTGAGCTTCAGACTCAACAGCTAAGAGCCATACTTTGGTTTCAATTTCACGCAGAAGTTGCAATGGACAGACACTGAAAAATTCAACAATTTCATAAGTAACGATAACTAAAATTGAAACAGAAAATAGTTCACAAATTATTGAATATGTTCCATACGGATTGGAAAGACTTATCATCCCACTCAGCCATTGCAGCGATAGTAACAAAAGTTCATGAAGTTCCCTTGCAGGGAGATCTTTCTCAACTGCTTCAGCATGTTTAAGAAAAAATAAACCAGCCTGAAATAATTATAAGAGATAAAATTTCAGCATAAAGCAATATAGAAGATATCTTAGCTGAACATTGGATGTAGTAGTGTACTAGAAACCAAACACACTTGTCGAGAAGGGAAGGAGTATCTGATGAAGAGTGTGTGGCAGTGGTTCCATAATGCAACCCTCTCTTCTGGCACATCCCAAAGAAACTCCTTCCATTCAGCTACCATAGATTCAGCCTACAATTCATAAAAGGAGCAGAAAAATGAGGCAAAAGTGTTGATGATAAATGTGCAATCTATCATTTAAATTTGATAAAAGGCATTAAAGAAAATTGTCACAAAAGAAAGGCAAATAGTAAGTTCTAGCAGAGCTCAGATTTTCAGAAAAATTAAGATCATTCAATATTCAAGTGAATTTATAATTTTTCAGTAATGTCCAATGTTTAAAATATGAAAAATTGTTCATAAAAACTCATTTTCAACACAATATTCAGCTAAAGTTCTTATATTTCTGTAAGTTGATTAGCTAATTGCCACATCGACATAGTTAGTTACAAGAATTTGATAGGATCCCTGTAAGCTGAATGACTAGCTGGCTGTTGGAGCCCAACAAGTTTATGGGCCGAAAGAGCCATTGGTCCATGAGGGGCGTGAGACACCTAAGGTATGGAAGGTGTATGTGTGCAAAAGAAAGAAGGCAAATTCTCATGATGAGGTGGCATGAGTAACTAGAGAGGTTATTACAAAACGGAGCTGGCATGAGTAATGGGAGGTTGTTAGATGTGGGAGAATATTTTTATTATTTAGTCTCATGAGGCAGAAGAGAGACGGGGTTATGATCTGATTTTCTGTTAGAGGAGCTATGCTCTGGACAATTGGAGGTTTCCTCCTTTTGTAGTTTCCTTTTTAATGTAAATAACATACTACTATAATTTTGGTCAGTAACATTGGCAAATCAACATAATTTGTAGGGTCCTAACAAACTATGCTGATGTAAAATTCATCCAATCAGCTTAAAGAAAGCATTAGAGAAGAACTCTCTATTACTCTAATAGCCATCCATTTGATCAAAAGAAATGATCATCTAAAGCAGAACTTATTAAAACAGATAATTACAATATGAGTCAAACGAACATGATAATAAACAAAAAGATGTACTGACAAACAAAAAGATATTTTATATAACATTACTCATGTTCAAAATACCAACTTTACAATTGCCAAAAAGGAGTTTATAATGCCCATAGTAAAATTTAATTAATCTAATGTCAAGTTTTACAGACCAAAACTAAACTTATTAAGAGACAATATAATTAAAAAGAGCAGTCACTTAAAGAATCTGTAATAATATCAACATAAAGGAACCTCGAATTAGCCATAATTGGCTTTGTCATAAACCATTCAATTGAGTAAGGTTTTAATATAGGCTCAAGAATTCCCCTCAATAGAGACTAACATCACAAACAGGTCTACAACCTATAAGTATTACCTGAGATTCAGTAACATGATGCGTAGCAGATTTCCAGGGTGCACCATTGGCCTCCAACTGCTTGGCCCAGTTCCTTGCCTGCTCCCAGTGACTATTATTCTCTAGTGCAGATAAGAGCGAAGCATCATCTAAAATTTCTTCATCACCCAAATGCAACTCATTATCTTTACGAAGTAAAGGCTCTGCCAAATTAATTTTCCAATAAACCCTTCGATAGTATGCTGCAGTATGTCCACCATCACCAAAATCAGTCGCAGCAAGAAGTTGCAGTAGGCATCTTTTTTCATAAGGAGATGGACAGGTTGAGAGCACAGCATCAGCAGCTGTTGAAGCAGTAGAACTAATCCATGATGCCCCAATCTGCGCCTCTCTTCCTACATTTGGCTGTAAGTACATTGGTTCCTCCTTAATTCGTGCTGAAAAAGAACCCAAATGGGCAGAAGCTTCTGAGAGGCGCATTTGTGAAAATGCCTGAATAAACAAAAAAAAAAAAAAAAAAAAAAAAAATCCACATTAACAGACTACAAGGGGAAGATAAAGTGCAATTTACCTGAAGAAAATAGCCGGTGAAAGAAAGTCAAGAAACATATGTAAAAAATAACCAACACTGACACTTGAAGTATCCACTATTCAGAAGTCTATAATAAATGAACAAATTTTGAATGAGTTGCCTTACTTGAAGAGCTCGGATGAATGGTAGCAAGGGGCATGATGGAAGGAACATCTCAAATGCCCTGAGCAAAGGCAAAAACAATTGTTGTTCACAAAGGACTGAAACCATCTTTGAAAGGGAAGCAGGTCCTTCAACGGAATCACTTGGAACATTAACGCATCCAAAATGTTCTACTTTTCTATCATTCTCCACAGCTTTACCTTGGGAATCAAATATTTTTTCACTTGTAGAAGTACGAGAGATATCAGATATTGCAGAAGCAGAGGAGTCAAGTGAAACAGGAGTTATCAGCCGTCGTCGTTTAGGACTCTGCCTGTTGTAATGAAATGTAAGTACTCTGTTACCAACAGGTACGGCATTAGTAGCATTTACAGCTGCTCCAACATTATCTGCGATCTGGGAAGCAATATCATTCACCTTAATGGATGAAGTTTCCCTGTGCACAAAAAAAAAAAGGTAAAAAGTTTCAATCATTGAAGTCTACATACATGGTTGGGTCCATGTCTCAATGCTCAGAGCTTTAACAATTCATCATATAATCTGAATTTTCAGCCAAATTATTCAATTATACAAGCCTAACTCTACTAGTAGAGTTGGATAGAATATGTTGTTCTTGTCTTACCAATTCTTTTAAAAAAATTGGACACCAATAAACATGAAACGAAATATATTGAATTTGATGCCAGTTTTAGCATGTAATGAGGAAATATAACAGATTTTAGATGAATGTAAAGTTTAATGAGTGTAATATTTACGATGGAAATTTCAATTCAGCAGTGTATTTTTCAATAAACCAGTCACAAAAATATTAATTCCTTCTGTGTAAGATTTTCAGTATCATTTACGCAGTTACTTTATCCTAAAACATACATAGAAGGACAGACAGATTTTGCCTACTGTAACATAAACTACTTATACACTCAGCTCAATACAAATTAAATCACACAAAACTGCAAGCTCTTCACATCAGAAATGGCTAAATCTATTTAAAAAAAAGATAATTATGAAATTATCCTTTTACTTATAAACAGTCCCAATCACCTTGCTGCAGTAATTTCCAACCAAACTGTCAGGCATGACAATGGAGAGACATCAAGGAAACATGAAGCAACCATAGCCAATATTGACCAGGACAACTCTTTTGCTTTCCTCAAGAGAGCCTCTCCAGGACATTTGTGCTTTTCACATTCTGCTAATATTTGGAAGAGTTCAACTGGAACACACATGTTTTCATAAGGGAAGGTTGTTTCACCGTCTTTCCCCAGTGTATCTAAGAACAATGCAGAGCTTGCCTTTTTCTTTGACTGCATTCCCCTCAAAACTGTTAACATATGAAGTCGGAGACGTGGATCACTAAACTCCTTTGATGCCTGCCATTCACAATCACAGAGAGATTCAAAGTGGAACAATTTCATTTTAACATCATATACATGGTTTGACTTCCAACAGGTTTAAACATGATGTTGAGTAAAGGTAGGGAACAAGACTCACCACTTGGACTACTGTATCAAATGAATATCCTCCTATCTGTGCTTCAGACAAAAATTCAATCTGACAGGAACCAAAAAATCATAAGATTCTTGTTTGAGTAGTCAATAAAAGAAACAAAAGTAGAAACATACCCAATCATTGTCTCTGGCTAATACAGCAAGGTACTTGGTACTTAATGGAAGCTGGTGCAATTTACAAAAATTTGTTACCAAAGTCCAGTGCTGACTAGCAGTCTTTTGTTGAGATCTTAACTCATTTCCATCACCATTTCCACTTAATAGCCATGAACCATAACTTTTTCCATCAACCAACCGAGGAAGGCTAGCCCTTTCCAGATGGTGCAAGACAAGAATAAGAGCTCGTGAAGGCTGTTTACCAACAGCTCCTGTCTCAGTAGCAATTACAGGAGAATCCTTGTGCAAGTATTCCTCAGCTAAAGCTCGAGCAAGAGACTCTGTAACATCACCTTCATGGGACATTGCATGAAACACAGAACCCTTAGGCGATAATTGCCTGAGATTTTCATTATTTTCAATTGATTTATAAAATGAAGATATCCGTTTCAGCACAGCAATATCAACGTGCAGTTTGTTGGCAGATAGACCACATAACTCCAAAAGAAAAGCACATGAAGCAACAAGCATGGAATCGTCAAAATGCATAATAGCAGTTGGCAAAACCTGAAAATTTAGGAACAGTTTTCAATATACCATTCAAAACTTCAATGAGATTCATATTTTTTGTATTTTTCATGAATGTTAAATTACATATTTAGAAAGAATATGAGAATCTCCACCATCAAAATAAAAAGAAATACTAAGATCTATCTACTGAAAATCCAACTAAGTATAAAGATATAACCAAATTAAAGTATTAAGTACAGAGCAACTCTCACTTACAAATTAGTTTTATAGAGTTGAGTTATACCTAAAACTTACATTCTAAGATGGCATCAAAATCTATCATAAAAAAATGTTGCCTATCAAGAGAGTCGTTTTCGAATCACCCATAGATGTCATTCTTGCAAACTTCATGCTACAGGATGTCTAATCCTCACTGTGAGAAGAGTGTTTTTCCAGATCTCACATCAAATATAGATATAACCAACTTAAATATACAAGTATGAATAACCCTTACTTATAAGCCAATTTTGTAGAGTTGATTTAGGTTCATATCCAAATTCTAAGAGTAACATAAACCTGATAGAATACCAAATGAAGAGCTAAATAAAGCATAATTCAATAATGCCATTAACCAAACAGCTTAAACATTTAGGTTCATCGGATCTTCATGAGGTCCCAAAGCCCCAACGACCAAGTGGCCAAAACTTGCCACCCATTTTTGTCACAATTCCATCATGCAATAGCATAAAATAAAATGGGCTGGGGTATTTTGCATGCTTAAAGCTCAAAATACTTATAGGGCATGTTAGAGACATAAACATTTTTAAATTTTTAGGTTGAATTGGTTCTTGACAAACAGATTGCTAGCTGAGCTTGGGAGTAATGTCATTGCCAATTATGAAATTTATCATCAGCACGAAGATTTTTATCCAGTGAAAAGGCACCTATTTTTTTAGCATTGCAGTTAATACATTGGTTTGTTTTAATTATAACTCTCGTTTCATGTTCATAATCATAAAATCTATATAAACAGAAAAAAAAAAAAAAACTCACACATGAAAGTAGAGTCTCTTCACTTTGTTCTAGTGGAGAAAGAAGAGTCTGAACATCTGATTGAATGTTGGTTTGTCCATGAGCTGAAGTACTAGATTCCCCTTCTGACTTCAGATTTTGAACTCTGTGGCCAAGAATTTGGTTAAAAGCTGCCAGTGCTCGTCCACGATGCAAAAGATGCTCAAGGCCAAATCCATTTTCCTGAAAAATCAATTCAAATTACCAATATATAATATCAAAATATAATTGGAATGGAACACATCAAATTGCATATTTGCACTTGTAACAACAGAAGAACGATATAATATGTCAAGCTTCTAAAATGAAAAAATAACAGATAGCCAGAATATTTTGTTGGAACAGTTACTCAATTTTGGATAGATGAGTGGTCCCTGACACTTTTGACTTATCCAACAACTACCTAATGATGAGAAATTCATTCAGATTTTCTGTTGTGTTTGTTTACTGCATAGCATTGCTTCCTACAATAACCTTTGATTAGGGAAAAACTGACTCTCAAGCAAATTGTCACATAATTAAGTCTTAGAGCACGCCAGAAACTGCATGGAATTCAATCACATGGGTCAAACAAAGCAATTATAAAGAAATGTAGTTAGCTATTGAGGTCAAACATATGAAGCATGAGAAATATGTTTGGTGGAAAATACACAAGATCAAAGATACAAAATCGAAAAACAAACATCGAATCTCATGTTGTAGACTACCTCTCCAAAATCATAAAAGCTACAAGCAATGCAAACAAATGTAACTTGTAATCAGTCTAATATAAGAAGAGAGTCATTCGGTCACTGGTTCAACTGCTTCATTCTAGTCCATCAGTCATACGTTTTACTATTTTAGAAATATGGGAAGAAATAAAAATAAGATGGGGATCCATAGCAGTGAGGTAGTAAAACTCAACATGAAGTTTCCCAATTAACTTTCTGGTTTGTAAATAATAGAATTTGATGAGGATGATGAAAAGAATATTTAGAGGATAGTAACAGGCAGTCGTGTGACTGGAAAATATGTAGACTGTATTATCAGACTCGAGATAAAAATACAGGTCTGTTCTGTAGCAGAACATATAAATGACCAGGAGATGTTACATAGCAGTTGAGAGAGGTTATAGAAAGTTACAGACCAGTGTAATAGCCTATTTTCACAAATAGTCTAGAAAAAAAATATACAAACACACCTGTAAAATAGTTAAAACAAACTACAGAAAAAAAGAACACTATAGACGAATAGATAACACTAATAGTAAAGAACACATTTTATCTTGTTTGTGATAAGAAGGGAACAGGACAGATCCATTCATCAGTATTGTGAAGACCAATAATAAATATAATAATATGAAAGAAATAATAATAACTAATTTAAAAAAATACTAATATCCAGTTCTTTACCCAACCTACTCCTTTTGTGCTTGCAAGCAGTGAAAACCCTAATCAATTAAACCCAAAACCCTAAATCCTAATCAACCGTACAAACTTATTTTATAAGATTGAGTTATGCTTAAAGTCCACTTCTTAACATTCAGAATATTCAAAAGTTGATTATTTTGAAGGACTTGATCAAATTTATATTGGTAACGGTAATGGTTTGAAAGCTTATATTGGATGTTAATTTTTGGTTTATATATATAGCAGTGTATTCTCTGTTTGGTATGTGAAATAATACTCAAGATTAGTATTACGTTTTCCTTATCTTTTCTTCATATCCTTTTCAAATACTTTGATTCACAACCAATTAGCTTATCTCATCATTTACTCACATGTCAAAATTTATTTGACTATATTTCAAAATTGTCATGCAAACAAAACTATATCATGTCATGCTAAGATCTTAAGCTAAACATAAGTTGTTGGAAACAAATGTTCCCTTGCAAATTGCACATAATCAGACCAGCTAGGTGGCTGAACCAAGTCGATTGAGTTTGTCATACTATATTGCAATTGGAGTCCGTAGTACCAATAAAACTGCAAATACTATATAGCTAAACAAGCTTTAGGCAGTGGAGCCTTTCTTGGCAGTTTTCAAGAGAGAAAACATTATGAAAGATTTGAGTACAAAAATGGCAACGCACACAATAAATCCTTGTAAAAGAGACAAGGAGAATAAGAGAGAAAGAAGCAATCAAATTAAAAGCCCATACCTCAAGTAAAGGACCATATAGTTCTTCAATGTGTCTTTGGATAGTGGCCTCCCAAGACATTGCACTTATCTCAGCATGTACATCAGCATTTATGAATAAGTCGATGTCTCTGTGTAGCAAAGCTTCCCCAGTAGGGAACTCTGAAAATGATTGGCATCCAAGAGGACCCTGTAATGTAATGAAAAACTACATAACTTTAATTGCATAAATATACAAGAATTGTTTCTGCAACAGCATGCAAAGTACACAACTGGTGAGGTATTTATAAACAAACAGAAGATAACAACAGATTGGAGATGAAAGATAAAATCACATTGAAAGGAATAATAAAAAAGACCTGGACATAAAGCTGTATTAATCTTCGAATAGGCTTAGGAAACCAGCAAGGAAGCATCTGCAAAAGCGAAGTATCACGTCCAGTAGAGAAGAAGATCTCATCACGCCAATTAAGATAGTCTGATAAAGCTGCATTGAAAAATTGCAAAAGACAAAAATTGACACAAGAAAATAGGGTTATTTTAAGTGCCCAAATATTAGAACAATACCGACAGCGAGTTACCAAAAAATGAGTTTAATAGCTAACCGGTTCTTGCTTTAGGGACCAGCAAGGCCATTGTATCTTGTCCAAGACATGCCCCAACAAGTGTGCGCCACAATGTGGGAAACTTTTGCAGAGTCGGCCTGAGGTTCTCCAATGTGCATTGGGCAGAGGAATTGCTATGCCGATTTACACCACCACTATTTAAGCAGTTTTGAATTGGGACAGCAGCATGCATTAGGGTTGCCAAGGCTGCCATTTCTCCCCCTCCTTCAGCAATGTCATCGACAGTTCGAATTATTTCATCTAGCTCAAGAACACTGAGGTCACTTCTAGGAACTAAATTACGTGACATTATTGATCGAGAATTGGCAAGAGAGGCTTCATATTCACACCCCCTGACTCTCGATAAGAGTAGCCATCTTGCCCATTCACAATCAACCTGTTAAGAGGCAATATGTATCAATGCCCAGCGCTAAAACCTCTTACAAGCAAAGATCATGCTAACATAAAGGTTTTGAACAATAGAAGTTGAATGAAATAATGAATGGGAAAAGGAATTTTGCACAACATTAAAGCTTCTTATGTTCTCTGGGAATGAGCAGCTTTGCACTAATGATAATTTTTCTCTACTTCGTTTTCTTTTTTCCCTCTATAGAGGGTCCCCTATTGTCTTATGGAATTTCTTCTTTTATCAAAGAAAGAGGTAACCTGAATTGGTAACTAAAATTGCATTATAATACCAAATATCTAATAAAGTTTGAAAACCACCAAAAATGTGAACGGAACCTACAAATTTCAGTGCATCAGCCTCTTATGGAAGCATCCAATCGATTGGAATAGAAAACATGCAAAACAATAACAAATAATGAACATAAAGAAGCTTACTGTAGATTCTTGTAAAGCATAAAGTGAATCGTTGTCGAAGACCAGATTGTGCTGGTCAAGGTAAAGGTCCAAAAGATTTGGCAAGTTATATTGTGAACAGTGATGTACAAATATTTTATGCAAAGCTTGTATAGATCCATCTCTAACAGATGAAGTCTCGGTAGGATCATCCTCTACGCATAACTTATCTATGCCAGATATGAAACCTGATCGAGCCAAGAGAGCTATTATCTCCGATGTCCCTTCCCAATATTCTTTCACAAATATAAATTTTTTTGCAAGGTTTTCCTCCATAAGCATCCTCATCCACTCAGAACATATGTCTGGTGAAAACCTAAATATTTGTACATCTGGAACTTCCAAGCATACAGAATCCAATTCTTCAAAAGAGCACAAGAAACTTCCATAATTAGAAGACTTCATATTTATATTGCCTCCATAAGATGACGCAGGCTGTAAAACATCCAAATTGAGTTGAAGGCTTCCAACTGATAGGACATATGGAGGTATCAGGTTCAACAGTCTAAAGACTTCCTTCCAGTTGTTACGGCAAACATGGTATTCAAGTTGTGAATCCCACAATATAGAATTGCTTGAATGATAAGGTTGATCCAATATCATCTGTACACGCAAAGATGAATGAATAATAAAAAATAACGTTACCATAGTTAATTAAACAACGGAAGTAAATTTTCATTTCAGCTGTAATTTTAGTCCTAAAGTATAGAATATTTGGTTTCATATTCAAACCAAAACAAGTAGAGAATCGAGAAAATAGATCTTATAAAGGTGTTTGTTGAAGTTGGTAAACTAAAGGACCACAAAAATAGATAGACACGTGCATATCACATCCAAATCTCTAAGAAAACATAAATGTTGCATTCAAAATAAACCCAAATTTCAAGAATTCTTACGGAAACCTCTTCTGGTCTTTATATCATTTAGTAAACGAAAACTATAAAATCAATTTAAAATTCACGATCTAGAAGGGGAAGAGAGTTGCTAATCATCATTGGCTTCATCAAAAATAAGAGAAATTAACATCTATACAAACATGCAGACACGGAACAGAGAAGTGAACTTACACGATCAATAGTTCTTTGATCCCAGGCATCAAACCAGACAGCGGCAGAAGCCCAATATCCAGCAGGAGCATCATCTTCGTCAACTTCCATCGAAGATGAGCTTTCACTAATATTAATCCATGTGTCGAACACAATTCCATCTATCTCACCACATTCAATGACGTGACTATCAAATGAATGGTTATGCAAGAGCCTCAATTGATTTTCCACCGGTAAAACAGAGCCTAATGAATTGCTGATATCTTTCAGTCGGTGATTATATGTTTTCCAGAAGCTACTGCTAGGATAGAGAGTCTTCCAATATACATGCACAGACAAATAAGATTACAAGCCTCAGCTCAGAAATTTCTTTTCACTCTACTTGAACTACACAACATTGACCACAAAATTAAGAAAAATAAATTCCACTTACCTCAATTAGTGACATATCATCCAATATCTTCCACTCATATGGTCCTAGATAACCATATCTTTTCATTTCCTCAGCAATCTGTGTGCGCAGGGATCTTCTTACCGTGCCAAACAGCAGTTGTTTAAGACAAGATTCAATGTTCTCTCCCAGTCTTTGAAGTGTAGCAACAGCAAGTTCAGTTTCACCCTATATAATTGCATTGGGTTTGTTATTTTCATTGTAATTTGTAAGAGCTAATGAGAATATTACATGCATTACCTTTAGAAATAATTCATAAGCAACCGCTCTGCCAATGTCACGAATTTCAGTAAACGTGTCATGAGGCTCTTCGTCAGCAACGAAATCATTCAATTGATGAAAAAGATGCAGTTGCAGAACTGCCAAAGGAAGACGACCAGAGAGCAAAGCATCTTTAACCACAGTTTTAAGGTCCAGGTTATCGACCTTCCAGCGTGCCATCATCTCTCTAGGATTTTCCACAGGCAACACTTTCTTGTGTAAAATTCCTCCTGATGAGGTTAAATGAGATATGTTGCCAAATTCATCTGAGACCAGACGAGAATCAGAATCAACGGGCACCAGTGCAAGATTTTCATTTTTGTCACTGCCTGGTACAGACAATTCATGTTGGTTCAACACATCCAATGACTCTAAATCTGATGGAAGAATTGGAAGTTCGGGATCTTCTTGTAACATGTGTGTATTTGTTAAAGATGACTCTTTTCCACTGTCAGCCTGTATATAAAAAATAAGGCACCACTTAATTTTCTGGAAAAACAACCAACCAATATAAGCAGAATGTAAGTAGCATAGCAATGGAGCACCATACCAGTCCTTGACTGGCCCTTTGAAATATTGATCTATGTCTACATTGCAGATTTCGGATTATCTCCAAGAAATGAGATATCTCACAAAGTTTTCGAGTAAAATCCACTTCAGTTTGTAGTTTAACTGGTTCAATTGGTGGAAGAGGAAGTAGTTTGGTGTTATTACAGCTGTCTGCTATGCATGTATCCTTTTTATGTTGTAGCATCCCATATTTATGAAGCATCCTTGTTGCAAAGCAAGTGGCCAGTGCAAGAAGCCTAAAGATGTTGAACAAAAAACATAATATCATAATTCAGAACTAAAAAAATACTAGTTTGTTGCAAGAAGCCTAAAGATATTGAAAAAAAAAAACATAATATCACAAGTCAGAATTAAAAAAAATAAAAGATAAAAAAATACTAGCTTGTTGTCAAATGGAAATTTCAGCAGTATATTTTTCTCGTTAAGAATGTAAAGCCACTTGACCTAGGATTAGTAGAGCATAATACATTGTTTAAACCTTTGTGCTGCATTTTTTTTTCTCTTTTATCAAACATATTACATTTTTGGGGGGTTTATGTATCAGAATTGCTTAACTCAAATGAAGGGGTTAATTTCTAGAATAGGTGAACTCATTTTGTATTACCTTATCTGACACCTATTCGTAGATCATCATATCATTTTGTATTTTTCTAACGTAACAATCCATATAAATGAATGAATCGGCTAAGAGATGAATGTGCTCTCTTAGACGTTTTTTTCATATGTTCTATTCTTAAGATGGTTTCAAAGTCATCTTACTTGCAAAGTTTGTTTAGCCTATAGTGACACCTTCTATTAGACCAACCACAACTGGTACAAACCATACCTTACCACAGGCTTCGTATGGTTAAGTTAAACCTAAATCCACTTTCTAAAAGTATGAACAGAGACATTTTCGGGTGGAATTAGGGCATTATTGGTGAATGCCAAAATATGCACACTTACTGTTAGTATGCACAATATAATTAACCTGTATAGTTGACAAAAAGTATTGTACAACTTATTTTCTTTGTACAGTTGAAGGTTTACCTGTAAACTGTTTTACTGCTTTGTAGATCAGCTTAAAATAGCTAGCAGTGAACTACACTTATAAATACATCTTGTACTCATGATTCTGAGTGTGATACAGTAATAAATATATTCAATTCATGTTCAATTCTCTCTATTTTCTCTATTCAGATTCTCTAAGATGGTATCCAGAGCTTCTTCAACGAACCTGCTTCTTCAAGTTCTTCATCGATTTCTTAATCGTTCAAATTGCAATTGCTTCCGCATCATCCTCTTGTGATTTCAATCGGTGCATTATTTGAGATTGATTCACTTCATCAGTTTACATCTTCAATTGGTGTTATTTTCTCAATTCAACTCGATATTGATTCAGCTTCATCAATTTGAGATTTTAATCGGTGAATTGTTCCAGATCTAGCTCGTGATTGCTTCTTCTCAAGTATTATTAGTTCCAAATTATTAGTTCAATAGTGTTCGACACCGATGATTTGTACGTTCCACTACTAGTTTCTTCGTTACTTGTTCAAAATCTCTTTGTTCTATTCAAATTGAGCTTTACTACAGAATGCAAGTTCCAGTTAATGCGTTGTTCTTCATTCTCCAGAATGCTTGATGTTGGATTTCAAGTTTTGAAACAGTGAATTGTTCTTTGTTTCATCTTTTGCCTTTGAATTTGCGCTTTGTAAAGGTTTATCTCGCTTTTCTCAAGGTGAGTTAGTTGTGCACATAGAGAATTGTTTCTTTTAGCTAAGCGTTTCTGTTTTTCGCTCTCCACTCTTCATAATTCTGCTTGCTATGGCTTATGCTTCGTTTCCTAAATCTATTGCTGAGAAATTGATGATTCTAACTATTTACATTGATGTTAATATGTTAAACCAGTAATTAAATCACATGAACTCCAACATTTAGTTGTTTCTTGATATCTCAATGAACATGAATGTTGCTAACACTTAATCCTGAGTATGAAGAATGGGAAGTTCAGGATCAAACATTGTTCGGGTGGCTTCAATCTACTCTCTCCAAATATGTGTTGTCTCGTGTTCTTGGATGCACTCATTCCTATGAAGTATGGGAGAAAATTTGTGAGTACTTTTGTCTCCTAATTAAATCTTGTGCAAGACAACTACGTATTGCTATGCACGCCATCAAACTTGATCCAAAATCAATGGAAGGATATTTGCTCAAAATTAAGAACTATGTTGATGAATTTGCCAGAGTTGGTGTTCTTGTTAGGCATGAAGAACATTTTGATTAGAAAGACTTCCATTTGATTATGCTCCTGTTGTTTCTATCATTGAGAGTAAGAAATGCACTCCTTCCATTGCTGAGATTAATGCTCTTTTGTATGGTCATGAAACATGACTTACTCGTTATGTGCAAGAGACTCAAAGTTTAGTCACACCATATCTGAACTACTCAAGGTTCTTATTCTCATTGTGCTAATAAAAAAGAAGGTTTCCAAGGTCCCCTCTTGGTGGAGATCCTGCTAGAGGTTCTGCCAAAGGTCGTGGTGGAAAGTTTGTTAATTTTCAATGCCAAAATTGTCTAAAATTTGGTCATACAGCTAATGTCTGTTACTTCAGAACTTATGCCTCTTGTCAACTTGTATGAATCATTATTTTTTATTGATCCAACTACACAGTCTTTCCCTATTTAGTTGGTTCATACAAGACTTCAAACACTTGGGTGATTCTGAACACTAAAACACTGGTGCCAATTTTCATGTCACTAGTGAACCTCTAAATATTAAACAACTCCAACAATTTTAAGGTCCAAATTCAGATAGTAATTAGAAATGGTTCATCTTCTTTTGTCTCACCTTAAGATTCTAGATTCTAGAGTCTTTAGTTGCATGTTCCCCCTATTACTAAAATTTCTTAAGTGTTAATCAGTTTGTGAAGGATAATTCTGTTTTCTTTGAGTTTCATTTTTATAAATATCTTGTCAAATCTCATAGGACGAAAAAAGTTCTTCTCCATGGAGTGGTTGTTGCTGATGGATTGTATTCATTCAACAATGTTCAACTTTTCAATCAGTACTCTCAGCTGCAGTCTCTACTAAGTTCACTGCATATTCTACTCAACCTTCCCTTGTAATAAAGGATGTTTGTAGCAATGTCAATAAGCTTACCTCTGTAAATAATAGTATACATATGTGGCATAACCAATTAGGTCATCCAAGTAGTCATGTTATGCAAATTGTACTTAGACATTGTAAAATTCCTATGTCTAATAATGCTAATTCTGGTTTATGAAAATTTCATACGTTGCCTTCTCATGATCTAGTTATGTATAATCTCCATTAGAACTTATTTTTATTAACCTATGGGGCCTAATCATATTACTTCTCATGCAGGATATAGATACTATTTTTTTTTTGTCTATGCTTATTCCAGATCCACCTAGATATTTCAAGTAAGAACTAAAGCTAAAACTTATCAGTTTTTCAAAGTTTTAAGAAAATGGTTGAGTTACAACTGACTTTGAAAATTGAGTGTTCAGTCAGAATGGGGAGGTGAATAGCGCCCTTTTACCACCTTCTTAGCTCATCATGGTAATGTTCATAAACTCATTGGTCCTCAAACTTATCATCAGACTGGTGTCATTGAATATAAAGATAGACACATTGTTGATTTAGGCCTTATATCATTGCATCATGCCTTTCTCCCTCTACAGTTTTGGGATTATGCTTTTGTTACAGTTGTATATCTTATCAATAGAGAACCAAGAGATTACCTACAACTTCCTTAAACTCTCTCATTCCCTATTCTGTTATGTTCAATAAAAACCCATATTTTTATTTTCTAAAAACTTTTGGATGCTCTTGCTTTCCTCTTTTACGCCCATATAAGTCACATAAACTTGATTTCAAGTCTAAAGAATGTCTTTTCTTAGGATATTCTCAATTACACAATGGTTATAAAAGTCTATCATCCAGTGGTCATATATTTCTTTCAAAAGATGTTTTATTTGATGAGCACAAATTTCCTTATTATGTTCCTTCTCCAAAAACACCAAATTTCATTAAAGATCCAATGTCCAGGGCCTCCATACTATCTAATTATGGTTCAACACCAGATGTATCTCCTAAAGTTTCCAATACAGTTACTTCATCATCTTCTAGGTTAGAATCTCCTCTTGCACCTCTCCTTAATACTCATTCCACGCAAACCAGGTCTGAATTTGACATTTTTCAAAACAGAGTGAATTCATCCTTGTTGTTGTTCCATTCTGAAACCTACTAGTGTTAAACAGGTTCTCAAAGACAAAAAAAGGCAAGCTGCAATGCAGCAAGAATATGATGCTTTAATAAAACAAAAAGACTTGGGATTTGGTACCTTTGCCCTTTAACAGGAAAGTTGATGGTTGCAAATGGCTGATAATGTAACTTTTTACCATTATCTGAGCTATCTTTTGTTAGCAGAATCAATTCTTCTTTAGCTTTTAACCTATTTAATCCTCAGTTTTACCTTACTTTTGTAAATAAATACATTTTGGGTTACATTGTTGATCTAATCTACCACTCATTTACTGGTAGTCTAAGAAGCAGACTCTCGCTGCAAAATCTATTCTCGAGGCAGAGCACTGAAGTTTAGCTGCTGCTGCATCTGACAATCTGTTGGTTCAGTCCCTGCTCAAGGAATTACAAGTTCCCTTTACTACTCCAACTATCTATAGGGACAATCAAAGCACAGTGGCTTTGAATAACAATATTGTTCTTCTCCATGACAAAACACATGGAGTATAATGTATTTTGTTGGAGAAAAGTTTCTGGGTGGCTCCCTCCGTGTCCATCTTGTTCAAATCCAAGTTCAAATTTCTGATATCCTCACCAAGTCACTCTCAAAACTACAGTTTACTACACTCAGTCACCACCATCTTCCTGGGTTTGTAGGGGAGCAATGTTAGAGCATAGTCTTGCCACCTGTAACTGTTCATCCAGTTGTCATTCTGTTATTCAGTGAACTGAATTCAGCTACTGTTTAGTAATCCCATTGTCTTCTGTTAGTTACTAGTCTGTTATTCAGTTAGATCTATAACAGATCCTATCACTTTGTACATTGTTTTATACCTAGATCCTTATAAAATCATACAACAGCTTTCCTTTTCTCAATTTCTCTCTATATATACTATTCTAACATTCTAAACTCGATGAATAATTGATATAGCTAACCTAAAGTATCAAGCCAATATAGGGTCAGTGTGATGTCATGTTACATCTTTGGAGGACTAAAATGGACATTGGCTCCATATATTCTACTCATCAGACGACATGCCAATCAATTAGCAAATTGGTTTGAGAATGATAAAGGACTAAAATATACGTATGTCAGCAATGACACATAAATTTACCTTGAAGCAGCAGAAGTTTCACTATCATTACCGCTTTTATTAAGCATAAGACACACTGCAGCAAAAAGCAATCTCAAAATCCCCTCTTCTGCTAGATCAACATCCACAAGCATTTCCAAAGATCTGTTCATCAATAAAACTGGAAAGTGAATTTCATTAGATAATATTTGCCATATAAAAACCTAAAGAGTGCTAGCAACACTTTCTAACACATTCTCTAGTATGGCTGAAATATATTCAAAATTGACTCAAATAATGAGAAAATTTTCAGCCAATAATCAAGAATGTTGAAAAGAATGTCTTACAGAGTATATGTTGCTAACATGTCTCAAAACCTACAGAAAAAACACATCATTATAATACATCTCATTTACAACTTCACTTCCTCTTAACCATCGTAACACACATGATAACTTAATTTCTGTAGTCTACACTATATGAAAATATAAAATCAAGAACGGATATCTGTTGATAAAGGAGTGCCAGATCTAGTGTGGCCTGTCACACATGCTAAAAGTTTCTGGAAAGAATAATTATAACATATTTGGTAAATATGTTTGATAAATAAGAAAAGTAGTATAGAACAAAGAAGGAAGCTCTCAACCATTTAATAAAAAATCAAAAATAAGATTACAATAATAAAGTGAGTCATACCATCCCCATTTCCCAACCCTAAACATTTTACTGTTGCCTCCATATTTCGAAATCTCTGTCCGACTATTGGAAGATCTAGACTGATTTGACTCATTTTGCTCAGTTTTCAATTCATGACAAACTTGTGCAAAAATATCTCCAAGAGTCACCAAGCTGCCCACAATTCAACGAACACAAACCAAGAATTCGCAATAAACCCATTGGAGTCAAACCCTATGATCATTGAACCTTCTTCCTCA
>Ga0214542_1006734_pt1 | contig 20660 bp, 7 predicted proteins | sample CNSS1metaG_FD_160096 | JGI IMG/M metagenome (GOLD analysis project Ga0214542, IMG submission 160096) | Root nodule microbial communities from cowpea collected in UCLA plant growth center, Los Angeles, California, USA - CNSS1 | ecosystem: Host-associated > Plants > Roots > Nodule | place: USA...
TATATATATATATATATATATATATATATATATATATTTCTTATTATTTAATCATAAAATAATATTTTTTTCTATTTCTTTAGTGTTTGTTCGGTTGCATTGTGTGAGACTATTTTAAAAGTTTGTTTTTTTCTAAAAGATATATAAAGATTTTAAAAAAATAATAATTTTCTTTGTTTATTGTTTGATATCTATTTAGTTGCTCGGTTACTTAGTGACTTCGACATTCACCTTTAAATGAGTTTAAAAAAATATGAAAAATTATAAAAGATTAAAAAAATAATAATAAAAGATTAAAATAAATAATTTATTTTCAGTATCTCTCTGGCCGCTCTCATCATCTGACACCAATTTTAAAATAATTTAAAATAAGAACAAATTTAAATAAAAAGGTTTTCAAAATTATCAAAATATTCAAATCATTTTCCAAATAGGTTTTCAATAGTTTTTTCAACAAGAACTACGTAGTAGCGAGAATTAATTTTTGTCGAGCCCAAAAAACTAAAAAGTTATTTTTTTCTTTTATACATTTTTTTATTATCTTTAGGAAAATAAACATTTTGAACAACTATATCCTTTTACCTCTTACACCTTTCATTAAAGGTACATCTTGTTACGGGCGTTGTAGAGTGATAATATCTTATTTTTGGTAATACATTTCCCACGTAACTTCCGGACTCAAAATTCAGTTTCGTAGACCTTGCACTTATATTTATCTTATATTTATGATTTTCCATAAATTTTTCAGAATAAACTATAATGGCGATTTCAAACTCTATTTCTTTCAAATTTTATTTTTGGTTCGATGTGCCTTTGTGATTTCGATTACCACAATTATTTAAAGAGAAAAATATGTCTTTTGTCCTTAAAGTATTAAATAAAATTAAAAATACTTATGGGTTAAAACTTGTCTATCATTCAGTCTTATATTTTTTAAAATATTGATTTTAATCTTTATTTTTTTCAACTACAATTAAAATTTTATCTTATGTAACAAACGGTGCGTTATGTATTATTGTTATGAAAATATAAAGTAACATGTAACACTTCATTTGTCACGTAAGATAAATTTTAAAATACATCGTTATAAAATGAAAACTAAAACTAATATTTTTAAAAATACATAATCAAACAATATTCAAATTTCGATTGAAGACTATTTTCCATTTTAATTAATGAAGATAAAAACATATTTTTTCCTTATTTAAATACATTCATGTATCTGAAAAACCTAAAAGTTTTATTACAATTATTAGGCGCTTGGATACCACGTGATACAAATTTCCACTTGTGTGGCATAGAAATGACGTTTTTAAGATTTAAACAAAATAAATTGCATTTATTTTGTGTGATGTAAAAAAAATGTGATACTCATCTTCACTGTTTTCCTACACAACAAAAACATTGACAAATCCCGAATCATTTTCAGGTTTGGTTGGACCTACTGCGACAAGGCTATTTTGTTATTTTTCCAGATGAAATATAATTAAAAAGTTCAATGTCCTTCCATGAACAATAATCACTGTTCGAAGTACCTTTAGCACACTCTTTTAATTTTGATAAATTTATAGTTTTATATGTCGAATTATCATTTTCAGTATCAATATAATTAAATTTTCTAACATCCTTTGGATAAAAACATTAATAATAAATTTTTTAAAAAAATTGCAAACATACTTTTATACGTCGTTAGTGGAATAGTTCAATGATTCCGAAATGTTACTCTTTCAAGAAAATAATATTTTACTTTTATTTCAAGATACGAAATTTTACCATTAAAAAAGAGTATTTTCCGTATGTATAACTTTGTTAAATTTTTAATTTAAATAAGATAATTAAAATGTATTAAATTTTAATTCCTTGTTTTAATCGAGTATTAATTACTACAGAACAAAAAAAATATTACTTACCTTGTGTGTATTCTAATAAAGAATAGTTACTCCAAAATTTATCGAATAAACTTTAGTTGGTATCTAATGAAAACAATTATGGATTGAGGAAAACTCTCACAAACATCAATTAAAAAAATTAAAATGTATCTAAAAATAAATAATCGTAACAATATTAATTATAAAGTAATTCATATTAATATCAACTAAAAAAACTTAATTAATATCAACTAAAATGTCATTGTTAATATAGACTAAAAATAGATATGTCATCATTGTTTAAAAAAATATGACCAAAATAAATCATCCATCAATATAGACTAAAAAATATATATAATTTTTTTTAACTAAAATCAATATTCAATTGATGTAAAATAATTTTCACTCTTCCAGTTTCTCAATATCTTGACATGATAAGAAAAGTACGGGTATGGTTAAAAATAATGCAAGGAGAGAAATCTTTTTAAAATTGAATATTTAAAAATAAATAATAAATAAATCCCTAACTTCTATTTATATACTTTAACTTTCTATTTTTTATTTAAAAAAAATTATTAAAATTACAATAATTATATTCAATATTATGATTTAACGTATTTAGTTGACTTGAGCGGCAAAATTTATTTTCTAACCACAAAACAAAAAGAGGATGATATCCGATAACATATCGATTGATGGAAGGTTAAGGATTGAAGCACGAAGGGATAACAACATGTAATAATTGTTTTTACAAATAAGAACAATTTTAAAATATTTTGATGGAAAATGTATGCTATTTTCATAAATTTTATAATTTTTTAAATAATCTATTGAAATAATATATATTTTTTAAGAATAACATTTTAAAATATGAAATGAAGATGATTAATTAGCAATAGGACGAGTAAGTGTAATTATTGTAAACGAATATTAGCAGATATGTGGGTTACAATAAGAAAATTTAGTTTCGGTCATCTAACTAAAAATGTTTTAATTTTTTAATTTTAAGATATTATTTTAATTTTCAAATATTAAATTCGAGGAGTTATCCTTTTCTAAAATGTTTTCCAAATTGAATATTGTTTTTTTTTTTAATTTGAGGAACTAGACTTTATTTTTAAAAAATTAACAAGATCATATTCATCTTAAAATTTAAAACCGAATATATATTAAACGACAAATATATACACATCAAAGAAAAAATATTTATTTATATAAATATTTAAAATTATTATTATAATCTGATTAGGTTGAATCCCCATCCACAATAATTAAGTTACCCCACTCGGAAATTCCATTTATGTCAGTTCAAAATTATTAAAGTGCACTTCATCCTCTATCTTATTTTATAATAATGATAGTAATAATTTGTAAAAAACCAAACAATGCAATAATGGTATTTTTGTTAGTATGCTTCTAATTAATTTAAAAACTTTTATTTCCACTACTATTTTTTTTCTTATTTCCTTTTTCTCATTCACTGCATACAATATATTAAAACCATAATATTCCAAAGAAAAAACTGGATCTGATAAAAAGAGTCATAATTATTGAAGTTCCATTCCATCGGTTTCTATAATGCACCAATAAAGTTGGACATGACATCACACTGTTCATGCCATATGTCAGATTTGAAGTACCACCAAATGCTTTATTTGTGTGGTGTTCTGTACAAAAGTCCCAACCAAACCATAATTATTGTATCCAGCAATTAAAAAGACAAAAACCTAAAGACCATTTCCAAAATGCACTTTTTATTTATTTATTATTAATATTATTAATAAATATATTAAAATACAATAAAATTATTTTAATATTTTGTTATGTATGTTTTAAATGAAAAATTAAACAATTAAAATGAAGTAGTTAAATAATAAATGAAATAAAATTAATTGGTTTAAATTTTGTTAATTTCTTTTCATACATTTTTAATTTGAAATATAATTCTATTATCAAACTTTTATGATAAATGTTTTTAATTTAAATTTATATATTCTAAAATTATGAATTTTTTACACGAATTGTTTTTAAAAATACATTTTATAAATAAATTCATTTTATTACGATAATTAAATAGATTATAAACTTTCTGACTTATTTTTTCACTTTTAATTTAAACAATTTTTTTTTCATTAAGCATTACAAATTAATTAAAAATATTAATTGAAGATTGTCTTTCATAAGATTAACTTAAACTAAAGTAACTAAAGTTAATAAGAGTATTTTTAAGTCTTTGCAAGATATTCTGACTTTAGTCATCCTGTGTTTTTTTTTTTTTTTTTATTACTTATAGATTTTTCTCGTTTTATTTTCTATTATCTGTAACAATATATAAAGGGGATTCCCTTTGTGTGTTCACATTTTAAAATATTAATTTTACCCTTTAAATATAATAATTTTTTAAATTTTTTAAAATTGACGGTTACTTTTACATTTTTTTATAAATTCGGCTATTTTTGCTTCTTCTTTATTTATCAATGATTATTCTTTCATCTGTTCTAATATATTTCACTTTATTTTTAATAAATATAATCATATTACAATATTATCACCTACAAATATAATATCACGCATATTTAAAAAATATATACACACATGCGCGATAGCGCCTGTGTTTATGCTAGTTATTATTAAATAACTATGAGTAATTTGACGCTCGTATCACTATCAAATTGATTAAGTGTTAATTAATAAATTTTAAGTAATGAACAACATTTTAAATTTAAACTGTAATATTTTTAAATGTGTATTTTAATCAATTTGTTATTTTATATAAATAATATGATTGTGTACACTTATTGACTTAACGATATGAATATATTACTTATTAGTTGTATGTACATAATTCAATTAAGCATTGATTGTTTTACTTTTAACTTGATGTTTTTAAATAACTTTTAGCAATGTGTTTTTTCTAATATGATTTGCATATACGGTTACAATTTACCTTTACCATATATCTTTTGTCTTCGAAAATAAAATCAAACTGTTTTATACATGAAAAATAAACTATATCATAATCAATCAAAATTAATGAATTGAAATGTAAAATTATAAAGTGATATATAGAAACTTATTTTTATTATTTTATTTTAAATATCGAACAACTATTGTTTAATATTTTAATTTAAATAAATATATAAAAAGTGGATTCATTTTTTTAATAAACTCAATTTCACCAACAAATTCTAGATTTCTTTTCGCAATCTTTTATCGTATGTTACTCTATTTCAACTAAAAATTTGATTTTCATTACCTTTTATCTATCTTATTGTATTGTAGAAACATTTTGAGGTTCTAATTTCTTAGGATAAGAGGAAAGAAGATAAGGAAAACTGTTATATCAGTGATGACAAAATTGTGAAGGCATTTTAATCCCACATTTATCACTTAAATGAGTATTGTCAAATATGACATTTTAATCCCACGTTCATTGCCTATTACGATAAGAGGTATATGTTTTCCTGTACATTTGAATTTAAAAAAATGATATTTCGATTTATAATTTTATTTTTATACTAATTAATTAATGATTTATATTAAATTACGTCAGAAAACAAAAAAAAATAAAAATAACAATCATAATATTATTTTTCTTAAATTTAAGTTGAGAAACAATTATGATGTGGTTTTAACTGCCGCTACTCTTTTGAACATTTTGACATTATATGAAATGCAATTTTTTTTTTACCAGATATGTAATTGTCTATTTTAGTAATTATCAAGTACAATTACAAATAAACATTAAAAAAGTAAAAAAAAAAAGAAAAAAAAGCTAGCACAAAAAAGTCTACATCGAAAATGATCTGTGAACACTTTCTATTTCAGTTCCTTTAATTTTAACAAACTCTTTTCTTTCATTTTCTTTCTTTCTTTTTTTGTTATAAAATACAACTATGAAAAGATTGTAATTGATTGAGACATGCTTTTCAAAAATGTAATGAGAACGATTTATTTACTCTTTTTAAATTTACTGATGCAATTAGGGGTATAAGAAACCTGAATATCTGCAGATAAAATTTACGTTGCGTAGGAAATAAATATTAAAAATAGATATCATATATAATGGGTATAAATATTTTTTATACCGTATATTAACGGAGTGGGTACATGTATCATAGTATTTGTATCCATAAATACTTGTACCCGCTATATTTTAATTTAAATAAAAATAAATAAAAAATTAAAATTAAAATATTAACACATTAATTTTGAATGAGTTATTTTTTTAATTAGTTTTAAAAAATCTTCATTTATTTGTAAACTGTCATTCAATATTACTTAAATGAGTTATTTGCACTTTGTTTAAAATTTATAAATGTTATGCATTGTATTTTTACTTGAATTTATAATTAAAATTTGTTGTTAAATATTGAATTTTTTTTTTTGTAAATAACCATGGGTATCCGTAGATATTAAAAAATTATGCGGGTACTCGCATAACAGATATCCGAACAGATATGGATTCGGTACAAAAAGGATATTTATTCGGCGGGTAGAGTACAGTGAGTTATTACTCTTACCCTATCTGTCTCGTTGACATCGCTACATATAATATTATATAATTTACAAATAAAAAAAAATTTAGTTTATCAAGAAAAACCAATTTTAATATTTTATTTTATTTTTGTTTCTAAAAAGAAAAGATAGGAAAACTAATTGAAACAAGTGGATATATAATAATATATTGTCCTTAATATCTCTCTTCTAGCTCGCTGGCCCAGTGTTGAGTGTGAAGTTTTAGCTTTATTTTTTCGAAAATGATAGGTTGACGTCCTAATTCTTATCATTTTCTCACTCTCTCACGAGGCTACATACGTGGCAGGGTAAAACATTTTCATTTTTATTTTTAAAAGTAACGCTGACGAACAGAAAATTATTTTTTTGGAAAGTTTTTAACAAATTTTTTGACAAAAAAAATCATAAATAAAATTAAAATAGATTAATTCAAACTCTGATGCCAGTGTTTTTTTTTCCTTTCGCCAGCCTAGATTTAAAAAATTAATAATTAAAATCTGATTATCGTGTCACTTGTGAGCCACGCAAGAAAGTAAAGTGTCCACAAATCGTTTTCGTTATTTTTGTAGCTATGGCCATCACTAGAAAATGGAACCATACTATCATAATCCTTAGAAAATTTGGCAGCTATAACTTTGTTCGTCTTTTTTTTCTTTCTTTGATACATACCCAACCCTCTTCTCCCTCTTTCATTATCTTCTCCCTATTAGAAATTACAATGTTTACTATTTCATATTCATATTCATTTAAAAAATTTATTTTTATCTTTATATCCAAAATTAACGGAGTATCAAATTTTTGTTTCATTCCATCCATATAGAATAATGAGTATATACTTGTATCTATACTTGTACTCGCTTTCTTACTATTTCAATATTAATTAATTAATTTTTATAAAATAAAAAAAATTACAGCAAGGAAAACATAATATTATCAAATATTCAATATTAAGAGAATGGTTGTTTCTTTAATATCAAATATTTATAAAAATATTATATTACAATTATGTACATTTCAAATTAGAATACCAAATAAAATTTTATGAGAACCAAAACATCTATTAAATTTGCAAACATTAATGAATTGTAGTTGATAATATTTTTTTAAATATAAATGAGAAACAAATATTCAAATTAAAATATATGTTAAATGTATGTTTATTTTAATTTTTCAAATTCTAATGAATCTCTTTTTTATACATTAGTAAAAGTTATAATGAATCACTTGATCTAAATAACGCAAAGAACAAATATTAAACTAAAAATAATCAAATTTTAACATAGATATTGTATATTTTGAACTTCAATATATGTTGGATGGTGATAAAAAGAAATTTATGACAATTACATTAAAATTTTATATTATTATAAATAAAATTTATTTATACAATTATAGTGACAAAATCAGTATGATAATGAGTTAAAAAATAAAAGATAATTATATAAAATATATCAAAACAATATTATACATTATTAAAATAAAAAAAATAAAACTATTAAATAATTATCAAATGTGTGTTTTATAAACAATTTGAGAGACTATTGAATGAAATCACATAAAAGAAAACAAATATATAATTTAGGATATAATAAAAGGAAAAATACTTTAGAAATCTAAGAGAAAACTTTTTAAATATCAACATAGTCAATGGTTAAGAAATAACGAATATTGTTTTAACGAAACAAAATAGCTCTTCAAATGACAAAAAAATAATAATAATAGAGTAAAAAGGATAAATTTTTTATATTACGTAATAAATTAAATATTTATGCTATTGAATACTTAAATTGGGAGTGTTAAACATTTTTATGTGAAAAGAAAATATATAATAAATAAAAATATTTAATTGAAATACATCATTTGAACATAATTACATAAAAGTTAGGATAAAATGAAAATATATTGGAGATGCAAATAAATTTTATGCCAAATCAATCAATTAGAAGAAATAAAAAATAAAAGATATGTATAAATATATATATATATAACTTTAATTAATTGACTATAAAATATTTTAATAATTTAAACGAATAAGAGAATATGATAAGATAAATATTTTGACGGGTACAAAATATTTTGACGGATATGGAGACGAGAGACAAGGATGAAATGAAAACGGGAGAGATATATACATCTCCGTATCTAATTAAAAACATCAGGAATTCTTCGTATTGAATCTATGTGAAAATTTCGCTTTAAAACGGATTTAGACAATACCTATAAGGCGGATTTTTCTGCCTTCTCTACCTATCTTTTTCTTTTTCCCACTTTGAGAAACATAAGCTTGTATATTCAAACTATTTTACAGTAAACAAATTCATTTATTAGCTAATAAGAATTAAAGATACATGAAAATTAATAACAACGGAGACAAGTAATCAATATTATTTAATGACAGAAATTAGAGTACAATAAAATAGTTCAGAAAAGAAGCAAGAAAAAAAATAAACAAACACACAGGGAAATAAACAGAAACAGTTAAAGGCAGAATCTGGTATTTTACAGTGGAACAGGAATTGCCCTAAGCGATTCATCCAAGTCCATATCCTTAGGTTCCATGTTGTTTTCGAGTTTCCAATCGAAGCAGTTAACGAGAGAGCCCAGCATGAGGTGCAACATTCTGACGGCGAGTGGAGAGCCAGGGCAGATGCGGCGGCCACTGCCGAACGGCGTCAGCTTAAAGTGTCGACCTTTCACGTCGATGTCGGAATCCAAGAATCTCTCCGGCGAGAACACATGTGCATCGTCCCACACCTCCGGGCTCCTCCCTATGGCCCACTCGTTTATCAGCACCTGAGCACCCTTTGGCACCGTCCACCCGCACACTTCCACGTCTGTTTTCGCCCTTCGCGGAAGCAGAAGCGGCGCCGGTGGGTGCATGCGGAGACTTTCTTTTATCACCGCTTGCATATACGGAAGCCTCGCCACGTCCGATTCCTCCACCGCCTTCCCCACTCCGATCACTTCCGCCAACTCCTTCTTCACCTTCCGCATCGCCTCCGGGCTGTGCATTAGCTCCGTCATCGTCCGTTCTAAGCCGTACGCCGTCGTATCAGTCCCCGCAACCAGTAGATCCTGTCACCATGCACCCATAGGTAAATAATTATGGTGTAAGATGTAAGATAAATAATTAAATAAATAAATAAATGGATTTTTTTTTATATATATTATATTTTAAAATTTGAGTGATTTCCGTGAAAAGTAATAGCAGAAAGTACAGATCTAATGAAACACAGCAAAAAGAAAAGAAAGAGATGAAAGAGGGATGCATATACGTACAAGGAATAAATGTTTGATCTGCTTTCTGTGTATCTTTTCGCTGCTCTTTTGAGAAATGTCAAGCAAGATATCAAGCATGTCATGGCTGGTCACATAATTCTCCTCTTGCCTCATCTTCATGCGTTCATCGATTATAGGGTCCAACACATCGAACAACTTGTCTATGTAATTCGTGGTGTGTCTTCTTATGCCTTGTGGGTCGAAAACCCTCAAAAACGGGAAGTAATCCACCAGATTCGGCGTTCCTGTTGCTTTCAAGAGAGTCCCCACAACGTGCTTGTACTCACCATTACCTACAGAGGGAACAAAATCCTTTGACACAAAAGTGTACGACAAAAAGTTAATGCAGGCCATGAATGCTGCTCTTCCGACATCCACCACTTCGCCGTCAAGGCTTTTTTGGCGGATATCAGATAGCAGTTCCTGCAGTTTCGTGCGTCTAAGGTCCTGGCTTGCGTCAAGGGTTTTGGCGGAAAACAAGTTTCCGTGGCAAATTTTTCTGAGTTCTTGCCAGAGGGGTGAGACAGGGAGAAAGACCAAGCTATAATGGTTGTGGTTGTAGGATGTTGTGATGTCGGGGTTTGTTCTGTCGGAAAATAGGGTGTCATGGGTTTGGAGAATCTCTTTGGCGGCGATTGTCGAAGAGATTACTATGGTGGTTGATTGGCCGATGGTGAAACGCATTATGGGGCCATAGAATTTGGCAAGCTTGGCCATTGTCTGCTGTGGCTTCTTGTACAGTTGACGAGAGTTTCTGATGATGGTGACTAGGGATGGTCCTGGTGGGAGCTTGTAGTTCGATTTTCTGGTCCTTGCATAGAGTGAACGAAGACCATGCATGATGGCGCATGCCAACATGAAGATCAGTGTAGTAGTGGCTACAGTGTCCATATCTGTGGTCAAATAGAAGAAAAAAAAGGTGTACGTAAGATATATGGAAAAGGAAAATTATGTTAGCTAAATAGACAAAACACGTAGCAATAATTGCAATAAAAGGATAATCACACACACATAAGAAGAATCATGTTGAGTATAATAGGTACAAACATCACTGTTTTCCAGATTTGAAATGTTATTAGTATATAAGGCCATGGTTTAATGATGGGAGATTATGCATGATATTGAACTCCGATGGAAACAGGAAGGGAAAGAGACTGAAATAGATGAAGAGAAATTGACTCACTTTCTCTTTCTCGATTAAGCCCTAAGATAGATACCAAACTCCCAAGGATTCTCCTCCTTATATAGAAACCATGGTCTCTACCCGTGGACGAGATAGAGAGCAGAATTATCACCACTAAAATCACGTGTGTTATAGTTTGAACTATTAATGAAACATTTATCAAAGGTAGCACTAACGCGGTTAGACACTTGTTGCACCTTCATTACTCTGCACTTCTTGTTGTACCTTGACTCAGGGAACACACATATTTTATCTGTTTCTCTCTCCTCCTCACTACACTTATTTCATTATATTTAACTTTTCTCGTTTTTGAAAATTAGGGTGCGTGTTGAGTACTACATTGACTCAAAATTAAAATGCCTATAAGGAGTAAAGATGCATAAATATTTTTAATACAAATAAAAAATACTCTCGATTTGTAAAATGTTTCTTTCAAGAGAATGAAAATTTATTTTTTTGACAAACTTAACGACGTTTCCATAAATAGAATTAAACAGATTAAATTTTTATTTTTTAACCAAAATGAAATAATAAAGTAATATTCTTTTTACTTAAAAAGATAATTTGTCAAATTGTGTTAATTTTTTTTTTATCAAAATATCGTTATCTAAGAGAATATTTAAGAACGAAGTCACACTTGAGAAAATATTCTTGGTCATCGGTCATTGTCATTATGCATGTAAAAAAGTGTTATTTATCAAGTAATTTATACAGTTTTTTTTTTTTATGTCCCTCGTTTTAGTTATTGTGTGTCATGAAAATGAAAACACATGTAAATTTCTCTTTTCCCTTTATTTTGGATCCACTTGTCACGAGGAATATGAAAAAGATGGATAGTCCACACATTGAAAAATACAATAAAGAATAATAATTACCTTAAATTTATTTATATTTATTATATATATTTGATTTTTATTATCTTATTAGAAGTTTTTTATTGACCAGAGATAAGGTGATTTCATAATATACAAGTGAATCAAAAATTTACCTTACAAATCAATTTTGTAAGGTTATAACATAGACTTAAAGTCCACCTCTTAATGTGATATCAAAGTCATGAGTTTAAACTTATTTTAATGAAATTTGTTATTTGTTGGACTTATGGTGTCATCCGCTGTCGGACCACTCGGACTACCCATTAAGATTTAGTCTCACATTCAAGATATATAGTATATAAGTGAGTGAACATTTTATCTTAGAAACCAATTTTATTATTGAGCTAAATTTTACTTCTTTACATTGCTCTTATTATATCATATAACTTATAAATCTATCATTTTTATTCTCTTTTAAAATGTATATTAAGGGTTAATGTAAATTTTTAGTGTTTATGGATTATTTTTTGAAGAACTCTAACCCATGATATTGTTAAGGAACAAAAATAAGGTGAAAGCAACCTCACAATTTTTACGTAGTAGCCCTTTTAGTTATATTAAGTCTGCTGAAAATAAACATGGCAATTAAGTCTCTCTCGCGTTCAGCTTGTTCCATATTTTTGGGTATGCATTGAAGTATCAATAATATTCGATCAACTTTGTCCCATGTTTTTATGAATTTGGATTCTCTGCTTGGTTTTTTTGTGGAGTCCATATTCTTTACTGGTTTTGTTGGTGCTGTCATCTGCTGAGCATTAAAAATATATTGTACTAACATTTTAAATATCTTTTTAATATATTTTAAAACGTCAAAATGAGTGGTAATCAGTGTATTATGAAGACACAGTAGAAAAACAGCACAAGAAAACCAACCGAGAATCCAAATTCTTCTTTTGTGTTGTTTCTCTAGTGTACCTTCGTAATACATTGATTACAACTAATTTTAACATTTTAAAATATATTAAAAAATATTTAAAATATCAACATAATGTATTTTTAATGTTTAGTAGAGAATCGCACAAAAAAAACTAGTAGAAAATTTGGACTCTGTTCTTATTAGCATGCATATTACTGTCAGTGATATCAATTTTTTAAATCCAATATGAAAATGAAAAAGTTAATTATCGTTTATTAGATAATTTAAAATTTTATTTTTATTTGAAAATTTTTATTTTGTTGCACATGCTTTTATTTTCTCTTATTTTGAAAGCTTGAATTCTTAAATTCATACTTTTCATTTTATTACAACTTTAAACAATCAATCTCCAGTCTGTATAAATCGTTACTTTATCAAGTCATCTATAACCTTTATATTATGTTTTGATACACGTAGATATAAAACAAAAATAGATATAAACTTTTATTCCAAAATAAAAATGAATATAGTAACACCCTCTGTATTCTGTTCCTTTTTTTTACTACCTTAACTGAGACATTCCTTTTTTTTTTTACTACCTTAACTGAGACACCGACAAATTTTTTGTGATATTTTATCGTGTATTCTGTTGCATATACTGATATACAGCAACACCTTTTATAAATAACCTTGCAAATGCAAGGACCACTTTTTTTTTTTGTACTATTTGATCATGTACTATTATTCTCTCAATTGTATTGAACTTTACCAACCCTTTTCCTACCAACTTTAATAAATACAGTCAAATTTTCTTACAAGGAGATATTCATAATTCTTTAAATTACTAAACCGTTACATGTCTTTCTATCTTTGTGATATTTACAAAACTACTAATTTTACACTGATTTTTTTTATTTTAATTTAAAAATTACTTCAACTTTAATTTATACTTTTTAAAAATTATTTTACAACAAGTTATTGTATAATATTGCTGCTAAATATCAAATAGTTAGCTATTATTTTGTGAAATCGTGTCTGACTTATATTGGAACAAGAGTATTTAACTCAATGTGAGTAATATATATTTAAATATTTCTTAATATTTACTCGCGTTTTATTGTTATGACTATAACACTTCGTTTGAATATATGAAATCATAAATTTTTATAGTTTATCATTTTCATACTATTGTTCATAAATTTTTACTTCTTTTTTTAATTGTTAAATATATTCTTGTCTTAAATTTTAGTAAAATTAAAATTTATTTATATATCAAATTTTAATATAATTTAATAGTCAAACTTTAAAAATGAATGAATTTTTTTATCTAACTCATCTTCATAAAATATTTCTTTTAAAATATTAAACGATGAATTTTTAACTCGACTTTATAAAATATCTTTTTAAATATCAAACAAAAAATGACGTTTAAAATCTTTATATCACTTCTTACATTCGTTCAAACATTTTCAAACATCATTTATGTCAAATATGACACCGTGAGATTAAAAAATTACATTTATTTATTTTAAAAATTAAAATATATCAAAATTAGATCTTATAAATTTTAATTATACTTCTAAATTTAAAAACTGAAAACATAATTAAATAAATTTTAATTTTCTATAATCAAATAATGCTACACGAAACCAAAAACCTAAGTAATTTTCTTGTTCTGTGACTTTTCACTTTATTTAGTACAAATGGAAAGTTTCACGTGATCTGGGTCCCAAGCCCCAGAATAACGATACTGTTCTGTTTTGTTATGTCTTGTCAGATGACTATCCCCACACTTATGTCTTTTAGGTTCATTTTTTTGTTGATGAGGTTTTAGGTTTGTGGTGGGAGGGGACCGAGGAAGTCTGTGGAGGGAATGACACTATCCAATAAAACATAAAACAGACAAAAATAAATGTTCAAAAACCTATCGACTAATTCAAAGATAAATTTATAAATTAATTATAATTTTTTATTTATAATAAAATTATTTTAATTGTTAATAATATTTACTTTATAAATTAGTTAAATAACATTTTTTGTTTATGTTTATAACATGGAGTACGAACTTTAATATATATACTTTATGTTTTTAATTTAAGGATTAGGTGATGGGTATGGGTTATGCATATTTTAATGGATGTAAATAGGATAGTCTTTATATTTAATGTGAACAAATAAATAACTTTAGTTCTTGATGAATATGAATGTGTAATGTTTAGTACAGACTTTTAGTTTTTCATAAATGACTGATAAAAATATATACACCTTTTAGGTGAAAAATATGAATGACATCTGATATATGACATAATAAATGAATGATAAAAACGTTGCAATTATTTTAGATGAAAATTGATTGTACGAACAAGTAAAAAAAAAAAAAAACATTTTTTTTCTTGATTGATATTATTGTATTTGGAATGTTGGTTTATTTGATAGAGAGAGAAAATTGAACGATGAAACATATATAGAAAAAATAACTAAAGAATAAACGAGTATCATTTGAGATATAAATAAGAATAATAAAATAAGTCTCACTAAATAATTTCAGAGTCAAATCCTCTTATAAAATATATTTATAAATCAAACACCGGAATAAGATATTAAAGGCTTAAACCCTTTTTGCCATTTTAAAAAAGTATGACCTATGAGTGTTTACCTAAGAAAGTTTTCTCTATTAATAGAAATTAAATACAATGGTATAAAATTTACATTCATAATTAACTATTAAAATTGTGATATTAATTTAGTTTTTGTCATCCATATCATTTAAACATATTAAAATTATATATTTATAAAGAAAGATGAAAAAAAATATAGATAAAAAGTGATATATAAATAAAAATATACTTATAAAAGAGAAAAGATGGTTTAGATGGTAAAAAGAGGTTAATTTAGTGTGAGTAAGAAAATGAGAAAATAATTTTTTGATAAGATAAAAAAGTTTAATACCATATTAAATGTTATCAAGTCAAATTCCATCTTATAAAATTAACTTCTTAAATAAAATTTATATTTATTTATATATCATAAACTAATTTTGTTATTAACCAATATAAAACTTCCACCATAACAAATTACAACAAATTTATTCTATAAGATTTGTACTTTGATTTATTTTATCTATAAGATTTGTACTCTGATTTATTTTACAAAATTGTATTAGACAATGAGCATTCGCCATGTTGTTTTTTCAGATATCGTTTTAAAACTCAGATAAATGAGTGTTGACTCAGAAAACCGCGCATGTTCACAAAGAACACGACAAAATCCCAAGATGATTAGGATAACAGAAAATTGGTTGGTTTGAAATGTTTGGGTTCAAGATAACATGCTTAACAACACAACTGTACAATATTTTTTTTTTTCGCACGAAATCAAATAAGGAATCTAGGTATTTGGAATTCCTTTCTTGTCAAAATTTCTTGTCAAAATTTAAGATTATTCTTTTTTGTTTAAATATTTTTTTAATATACATTTTTTTTTTATTTTACACGAAAATATTCACATAGATAAAATTTATTTGACTTATTTAAATGAAAAATTATTAAAAGTTTGAATACACATTTACATGTTTATTTCATCCCCAAATTAGTAAAGAAAAAAAAGAGCATTGAGAAAACTTTGTGTCCAAGTCCTAACTACTTTTTGTACGTCTTTGCTACTATATTTTAACGTTGAAGTCAAGCCACCTACCTATGACCTCTTTAGATAAATAGGGATGATACTTTGAAAACTCTTTACGATAATTTATTTTATTCAATTATTTATTTTAACATTCTATTGTCAATCCAGTTGTTTAACGCTTGTATTTATACAAGTCGGTGTGAAAATATTTTTTCTTAAAAAAATGAAACTTGGTCTGAATCGTACGTCATGTTTGGAAAAGTATTTTGTTTTTAAATTTGTAAAAGTTTTCTATCCCGAAATAAATAACTGATGAAGTATACCAAACTGATATGACACGTACTATCACAACGGTGGTTTGAATCTGACTGTGTTAATTAAAAGTTGATGAATTAATTGTTTCGAAATTCATAAAACTTGGTCTGAACACGATTCATTGACTCTTAAACATTACTTAAAGACTCACTATTATTTTGCAACTAGTTTGAACTCATTAATTAAAGGATTGTTCAATGAACTTTTAAAATTAGTTTATGCATGTGAACCAAGATATTGTGAGATTTTCTTGCTTTCACTTTGTTTGTTAGAGTTGTTTTATATGTTATTGTTGGACTAAAATTCCAATTTATTTGACGTTTTTTTTATAGTGATATGATTTTTTATTTTATTTTATAAGTGTTTACTGTATTTAGAAAAAAATATTTAAAAAATAAATTGAGAGAATTAAACATTGTTGTTTATCTTTGACAAGTTACATACATAGAAGTATAATAGTTTTTTGAAGACGCACAAATCATTATTTGTCCAGGTTTTCAGGCTTCATTTTCTTCAGATTTGACATTGATTACTTTAACGACATGGTCCTTTTGTGTAGGACGAATAATATAATTAATTTTTATGTACAATACTAACTTTTGTGTTCTGTTAAAATGATGTTATTTTGTCACCTATGTATTGGAGAAAATTTTAAATATTTATATATTTGGTAAGGTATCATGGAGCTTCATGAATAAGTCATCTTCAATAATGATGTTTTTTCCTTTTATATTAAAATCATCCCATGACTATTGATCGTTAAATAATCATTTTTCATTTTAATTATAGGAGTCATTATTTTAATATGTTTTTTACATTTTATATTCTTTGAGTAACTAATTAGTTTGCAAAGCCATAAAATAAAATAAAATAATATGTGTTATTAATGAAAAATTTATGATTTATTGATTATTACTTATTTTATTATAATAAATTTTGTTCGTATAGTTTAAAAGAATGACTCAAATTGATAAATATTTTTTTTTTTTTTTGTAAAATTTTATAATTAAAAGTAATGTATACAAAATTATTAGTATGTAGATGCTTCGAAGGTTTGTTTTGATGATAAGCTCATACGAGTATAGTATGATCCCTATATTGAAAGTCTTCTTAACAAAAGGTTCAGGTAGATGCGTCCTGTTAAGATGCACGACGTTACGAAAATGGATACACGTGATTGGAAATGCTTCCATTTGAGGGAGAGTATATCAATGTGGAAGGGACTTACCCTTAAGAAAAAAATTGTTGAAAATCCAAGTACAAGTACAAGTCTAAGTCCAAATGCATATATATATATATATATATATATATATATATATATATATATATATATATATATATATATGTGTGTGTGTATGCATTTTTTTAGTAAATTTTATGTAGTTGATATCTTAGTAAGCCAATCCAACCCGGCTCACTTATTAACAAGCCAAACAAATTCCAACCCAACCCGGCCCACCGCGGGTTGGTGGATTAAACGGGTTGGCTCACGGGCTCACTTAATTAAAAAAATATAATTTTTTATTTTTTTGTGAGTCAAAACTATATTATAATTATAATTAAAATCTAAACAAACTTTAATACAGTTCAAATACAAAGAAAAATCACAAAAATACAAATTATCTATGTATTATCTAAAAAAAATAACCTAACATGATTCAAATATAAAATCAAACTTATCAAAAAAATATTTATGTCATTCTTATTTTAGTTATAATCTATAAACTTTAGTATGATTTAAATTACTTTAACTTACCATCATACTTTTTCGCTGTGGTGTTGGTTCTGCTATGACTGTGTAATCCCGTGACCCAAAGGATAATGCAGGAAGCAGTACTGAGACACTCACAAATGTCTAGTATACTTTGTACTAGATGTAGATGTGAATATTTTGTACTAGTTTGATTCAATCTCTTAATGTTTATAAATCTTTTATTATGGAGGACTATATATTATATAAATAATCATCTTACTATAAATTTGTGCTTATACTTCATGTAATAATCTTTTGATAACGATTATATGTGTTATGTATTGAAAACAATCTAACTATCTTCAAAATAACATTTTCACTATATTTCATCTCCTTAAATTCTGATTCACCTTAAAATATGTAGTTTATTATTATTTTTCAGTACTTTCTCAAAACTGTTTTTTTTTTAAGTATATAGAGAAATATTATTTTCCCGCTGGATGGATGTGAAAGAAGGTATCTGATTTTCTTTTAAAGCATGGTGTAATTGCAGGCTAAAGTTCTGCAAAAGTAGGAAGAGAGAAGAAAAAAATATAACATATTAATTTTGTATCTAAAGTTGTTATAGGGTATATATTTTATTTTCACACTCGTTAAGTTTGAGAATATTATTTAGTGAAGATGGTATTATTAATAATTTCCCAATTTGAAAATATATTTAATAAAATATACTAATGTGAAAGTATGATGTGAAAAGAAAAGAAAAAGATTTAGGAAACCATTTTCATTCTCATATAAAATCAAAATAGGATTCCTCTCGTCATGAAAATAAAATAAAAATATTAATATGAATATTTTCACTTGATGTGTCTGGATTGTGTTTGGTACTAAATATAACAAAATATATTAACCTTAAAGTGCTTCATATACAATTCACAAATAAAATATAACAAATGGAATTGTGTATTTTATTTACTCCTAGTATTTTACGAGAACGTGTGGATTTGTCAATGATTGGGTATTTTAATACTTCATTTATCCCTTAAAATCAATTTCCTATGCTTTATGAGGTTTAAATTTAAACAATATAAATAAATAAATAAGAAAAAAAAATGAGAAGAAATATGAAAAATAAAAAGTGTATTATTTGAATGTACAAAAAAAAAAAAGTCGTTTTTTTTTGGTGCGTGCGTGCGTGTTTCCCTCTTTAATCAATGGAAAAAGTTTAGTATTTCTGCCATATCTTTTATCATTGCATTTGTCCCCTTTCACTTCTATCCAAACAAAAGAGACTAATGAATACAAAGCCTTTCAAATATGAAATCCTGAAATTTAAAAATAAAATATATCGTGCCCATGCTAATATAATACCTGAAAAAAAAAAAAAAACTACTTATGACCTATTTTATGCAGCATTGTATATATTTTTTTTCTGTATACCCTTATTCATTGATTTACGAAATAATTGTCTATTGCTTTTCAATCAATTTTAAAATAATTATTGTATAATAAGTGAAATAAAGAAAAACAACTTTTATCTTAAATACATTTTTCTGTGCAAGAAACTATTTAAGAACTCAATGAAAAGAATGAATATGAATTTTATATAATATAGTTGCAAGTTGGGAAATGTGGTAAGGTTCGGTAATTACAGCATCATGAGTAATGAAATTCCAAAAAAGTTTGTCCAAGCAGACCATCTGATGCTCGGTACCAGCCAGCATGATGATAACTATGCTTACCCTGTCTCTAGCATAATAGAGGTATATTTTATTCTCTTAAAATATACATAAAATTCATAAATATATTTTATAATGTATGAAAAATGCATTCTTTATGATTAATGTACGTCATTAATTTTTAGATTATGTGTTTAATTGTTATGTTGATTAGAGTAAAAGGTCGGAACATTCGATAGTCGATAAAGAAAGTAAAAGATTTGAAGGATACAACATTGGAGAAAGAGAATCGTTAGAAGATAACATTCAAAAGATTCCAATTACGAATGAATGGTGGTGGGCGAGCAGTGCCATTCACCACGAGAACAATGCTTTCTATTTGTTCTGCGTGTGACACATGCCATTCAATATTTGATGAAGCAAAATTTAATTAATTATAAATATATTTTCTGTGTGTAAATATTAATGTCTGATGTACTTTCTAATGTGTCCATTTTGATATCCTTTATCAATTAATCCAAGTTTTATTTTTATTTTTATTTTTTCATTTGATTATATAATCATTGCCCTTAAAAGATTAAAAACAATATTAGTTCTGGTGACAGTTAATTAAATATATTTTATTGTTTTCAAATATCATTATACATCAGCATATTATACTATATATCTTGGTGTCATTTTATACGATGGTCTTTCTTAAACTGTACACATGTCATTTTATATATTAATATGTTTTATTAAATGAAATTCTGAAATCTATAACGATATAT
>Ga0214542_1006735_pt1 | contig 20658 bp, 2 predicted proteins | sample CNSS1metaG_FD_160096 | JGI IMG/M metagenome (GOLD analysis project Ga0214542, IMG submission 160096) | Root nodule microbial communities from cowpea collected in UCLA plant growth center, Los Angeles, California, USA - CNSS1 | ecosystem: Host-associated > Plants > Roots > Nodule | place: USA...
GGCTTCAAAGTTGAACCACTCAATAAGCCATATGAAGAGTCTTCAGAAACTGCACTAGTAAATAGGCCATATGAAGAGTCTTCAAAACTGCACCAGTAAATAGGCCATATGAAGGGTCTTCAAAACTTAAGCAGAGTAATGATTAAAAATTAGTGCTTAAGTAACGTGTGGTATTAGGAATTGAATGAGAACCACATATTCTAGCACTTCTTATATATTTTTTTTGTGTGTCCAATGTTTAAGAAAGTCTCAACTTTTGTACGTCAAAGTTATATTGTTGTTTTTGACCGTTTTTGGAGATGTATTACATCTCTTTCTCATCTTTTTGTAAATAAGTTAAAATATCTTTGACGTGCTCTATTATTAATTTAAATTAATTCTTTATCAATAAAAAAAATTTCAAACTCTCACTCTAACTATTTTTGTTTTTATTTAACACTATTTTAAACCAAGACAAAAATTAAATTAAATTTACATGGAATTATTTATTATTTAGATTGATGAAATGAACACGATAAATTAATTTATTTTTGCATAACTATATAATCGTTTAGAAAACAGTTACCGTATCTATTCATAAGAATTAAAAAGTGTTAGTAGAACTATGCAAAAAATCTTTGTACAATTATGTTTTATTTCCAAACACGAAAAGTATCTTTTCTTTGATTTCTTTTTTACCAAATGTAACATACAATTTCGTCCAGATAGATAATAATAAAGAAAATGATAAAATAGGGATTAGTTGAAAAAAAAAAATACAAAATAAATAAATAAAATATTTTTTTTAAATCACTTTTGGTACACTTTAATTCGATTTATTTAGAATCTCTTTTTGTATTCATAATTTTGTTCTTACAAGATATTATTAAAATTAAAAAACCTTTTTTATCCACAAATATCATTTATAAAGTTTTCTACCGACAAATGTTTTTTCAAAGAATTATGTGATCTCTGATTTTTCATTCCGAATAGAGATACGTAGTATCAAGATCAATTCTTGTCGGATTCACTTCTCAATAATCCAAAATATTGTAAAACCATTTTTCAAACAATTTTTCCCTATAAGTATGTGGTTCCTGATATTTTTTATTGTGAATGAGAATATACGACCAATGTTAATCTTTGTTCGGTCAAAAAAATTAAAATATGTATTTTGTTTCTTTTATACACTTTTATTTTTATTTTTTGGGAAAAATAAATATTTATAAAAATCACATTTATTTTACATATTTAATTAAAGGTACCGTTTTAGAACGGATGTTGTAAAGTAATAATACATTCCCTACATATAATCGATTCTTAAACCCAAAATATGATATTCCTTGACCAACACTTGTTTTTTGATTTTTTTTTTTTAACTTTTCAAAATAAACTATAATCACGACTTCAAATCATGTTTTTCAACTATTTATCCTTTTATTGCAATTTCGCTATGAAACGACACCTAGGTAAATAGGAAAATACAAGATTATTAACTCTTATTTTGTGGTAAAATATATTTTTTTTAGCAATTCGGGGATCATGCCACAACACAACTAGGTAACTCTTACTTTGTGGTAAAAGAGATGTTTTTTTTAGCAATTCAGGGATCATGCCACAACACAACTAGGTAACATCACTGTGTTTCTTCGGTACAGGAAAAGACTTTAGCATTAAAATGGATAGAAGAAAGTTGAGAAAAGGAATTGATTTTTTTTATGAAATTGTTTAACTAAATAAAATAAATCAACTACTCCATCAACTGCGCTGTCAAGCCGTCAGGCACATGTACAAATTAACAGCCAAAATGTTTAGCATTAATGGATAGAATAATGATTAGAAAGAAAAAAGTTGAAATTGGTTATGAAATTGTCTAACCAAATTAAATAAAGGTTTTAATTACGTTTTATATTCTCTGATAATAACTTTTGATTAAGTTTTTATTAGATTTGTGTAGTATATTTAGTCTTCAAAATTTTAAATTTTAAAACTTTTCATATGTCGTTAAATTTTTTTGTTATTTATATAACATGATAATTATCTTATATCATCATGCCGTTTAAATATTGTCACATATCTACATTATCATAATGATGAGATTTTTCAAGAATATATGATATTGTATTTAACTAAAATTATTCTTAGATATAATAAAAATTATAAATTTATAAAATTAGCAAATATAAATAAAAAAATATAACTTTACGATTTTAAAAGTATATAATTTTATAAATTTATAATTTAACGATTTTATAATTTTATAATTTTACAGTTTAATAGTTTTTAATTTTTAAAATTTCGTAATTTATAATTATATCATTTTGTAATTTTATAATTTTTATTTATATAATTTTATAATAAAAATTATATTTTTGTAAAATTACATTTTTATAAAATTATATAGTTTTTATAAAATTATTAAATCGTAATTTTATAATTTTAAAACTATAATTATAAAATTATAAGTTATATTTTATAATTTTATGTAAAATATATAAAATTTATAAATTTATAAAATAATATAAATTTAAATCATGAAATTACATAATTATAAAATAAAAATTATAAAATTATAAAATCATTGAATTATAAATTGTTAAAATTATATATTTTATAAATTTGAAGACTTAATCATGTTGGGTTTTCCTAGTTACTCAACTTTATCATTTTTATTTGACTCATACTTGAATTCTCAATGATCATTTTCTCAAGTTTGAGTCCCTTCACGTGACACTTTTTTTTTTAAGTAATTATCAAGTACCCATCCTTTATAAAATTTAATCGAATAAAAATAACATATTATTTTCAAAATATCCAAAAAAATAAGTGATAGTTAAAAAGGATAAAAATAAATTGTCTTAAAAAATATAATAATAAAATGGATTAAAACATATTTCTTTAATTTATGTTTTTAAAAGTTATAATAAAATAAGAATTTTTTATTTTAGATTAAAAATTAAAAAATTAAAAATTAATTATTAAATATTTTTCGTTTTTTATTAATTTAATTCAAAAATTAAAAAAAAATTGAAAAATAAATAAAGAACAGTTTTAAAAATTAGAGGAAGATTTCTCCTGGTTTCAACTTCCTCCAACCGCTCACGACATCTTCTCATTAACATTGGATATCAAATTTGCGAGATCACGGATTCATTCTTAGAGAAAGAGTCCACAACATTCAGAGAGCATATTCATCGCTCACATCTACAGAAAATTTTAAATTCTTTTTGGGATCCAGAGTTACAATACACTAAGATTACAACACACCGTCTCGAATCAAAAGGGCATACAAAGGAGATATTTACAAAGGAGATATTTGAACCAGAAGAGCAAAATAATAGGAGCACATTGAAATATAATCACGTTCATTATCATCAAGTTTGATATGTTGTTCTGTTCTTAGTGTGTTAATGTTAATTGTAATATGAAATCCATGTGAATAGAGCAAATTTCCTCATCTGTTATCACACGAGATTAATTAATCAACCAACTAAAATTAAAAATAACAGTAAAACAAATATGGGTCCAGAAGAAGGAGATTGAATTTGAGGAGAATTAGAGGGTATCGCCGTCGAACAAAATAGTGGTGGCGGCACTCATTCGAACTCTAGCGCAGTTGTGGTGGTGACTTTTAATCTCAGCGAAATAGGAGTGTCTCGCGCGAGAAACGTTGGAGGAGACCATTTGTGCGGGAAGGAAGAAGAAGAAGGTCGTCGCCGGCAGCCTTGCGGTGAACGAACGGTGGTGGCCCAAAAAAAACGCGAGCAACAGAGGCAGTGTTGCGGTGTTTCGCACGACTGTGAGTGGCGAGCAACGCCTGTGCCGGCATCGGCATGCTGCTGAGAGTGGCCACCGTCGCCGCTGGTGGCCTTACCGCAAACATAGGTCGCATTTTGGTTGGTGACCGCGCATGGTAATGGTTTGTCATGAGGTTGAAGATGAGCATGGAGAAGAAGTTGGCGTTTTAATTGATTTTGGATTTTGAGAGAGATTCAATATTTTCTTCGTGCACCTCATAGTCAATTCTTACACCACCATATTAATTGAGTTAATTTCAAATAGTTTAGTCTGCACACCCATAATTAATTCTTACGCCACCATTACTAATTCCAATAATTTGGCATGAACTCTCGCACCACTATATTAATTGGGTTACTGATTCTACTACTTTCTGCACTCCCGTGATTCATTTTTGCACCCTAATTCTGTTCTGGACTTTTCATTTTTGTTTCATCATAATCCCCTGCATTTGATTTTTATTTTACTCTCTATACATCTGCCGTCACTAAGCACACTCCCCACTGTTTCATTGTTATATTTTATTTATAATTTATGTTGCTTATACTTCCTGCACCGCGTGATCTATTATATACATTGTTACTTTATTTGCTAGTTTTTTCTTTTTTTTCATTGTACTCACATACTCATTTATGGATTCCCTTCCAATTTTATTGTTTTTTAATTATATCTTACATTTCAATCACATCACTTCCTAAAAAATAAAAATATTTTAAATTGAAATAAAAATTAAAATAGTTTTTAAAAATGATAAAAATAAGAATAAATGAAAAATTATTTTTTTTTTAATTTTTCTTTTAGTGTCTAATTGACTGTTCGAGTCGTACAACACTTCTTTTTTAAAATACAAAAATTATAAAAATAGTTTTGGTGTCTAATCGATTTCTCGCATCGCACGACATTTCTTTTCAAGATATAAAACACATAGAAATGTTTTGGTGTCTAATCGATCTTTGACGTCGCACGACACTACTTTTCAAAAATACAAAATATAAAAAATGTTTTTGGTCCGGTCGCACGTCGCATGACACTCATTTTCAAAAATGTCAAAAGACAACTTTCAAAAATTAAATAAATTAATCAAAACTTTTTTTTATAAAGAACTACATAGTTCTGATTTCTTAATTTGAATGAGGATACGTAGGACCAATGTTAATATTTGTCGGGTCCTTTTTACTCGAAAAAATAATTTTGTTCAATATTTTCTTATTTATAGAAAAAATAAGTATATAAAATAAACATATCTCTTCTGCAAATTTAATTAAAGGCACTACCTTTGGACGGATGTTATAGAAGTTAACACCTTACACCTAACTCGACTCTCAAATCCTAAATTTGATTTTCGCATATGTTATTTTCATGATTTTTAGTAGTTATTTAGAATAAATTATGGTAACAATTTTAAATCTCAATTTCAAACGAGTTTTTTTTTTTTTTTTCGCCGTCCCGTCATAATTTAATTGCGATAATTAATCAATCATTACTGTCAATAAAATCATGTGCCAATAAGATCATGTGCACTGGTGTCATGTCCACCGGTATGTCCATGCAACATTTAATATTCATGTACATATTTACAGCAAAAAGTTTAGCATTAATGTAAATTAAACTTGGTTATGAAATTGTTTTAACTAAATTAAACATGATTGATTGCCTGTATTCCATTAACTGCCAGTGTGGAAGCTGACAATCACATATTGTTCCTTCATTATTGTCAGTTGTTTTGTTAATGATTTAGTGCGGTATATTCACCTAGTTTTAGGAATTAAATCAATTAGGTTATTTCCCACGATTTTAAAGATATGTCACATTTCGGTTTTTAATTTTTTTTCTATTTTTTTTTCATGTGTTAGGTTCATGACATGTCATGAAACATTATCAACACCACGTGATAATAATAATGTTATACAGAAATGGTAATGTCATGTGTCAATATCAATGTGAAGTATCACTTTTTTAATATTTAATTTAGTTTTTATATACATTTTCTTAATTCAATTTAGTTCTAATTTATTTTTAAAGGGAATAATATTATCGCTCTCCAAATTGTCTAAATTACGACCAACTTTACTGTTTGTATAAATATTATATTGATATTTTTATTAAAATTGACTTTTTAACATATGAAATTAAAATAATTAAAGTAATTACATATTAAATTACTTTATTTTTATAATAATAATAATAATAATTAAAATTTAATTTGTAGATATTAATTGTTTAAATCATTGTATTTATTTTTTAAAATTCTATAATAAAAATTGATTTTTTAAAATTTAAAATTTTAATATTTTTAAGTGAGCCAAATATTTATTTTATATTTTATTTTATTTTATTTTAAATCACACAATACTTTGTTATTTATCATATAAATATTATTATATTTATTAAATAAATTTAAGTTTTATTTATAAAAAGAGTAAGTATTTAAAATTACTAAATTATTAATCCATATTATTTTATAAGATTAAGAATAATTAATTTAAATGGAATCCAATAGTCGTTAGAGTTATTTTAAAAATAATTTCAGAAATATTTATTAAAAAAAATTAATATAAATATAATAACTATACAAACAATAAATTTGGTCTCAATTTGAAGATGAAGAACATCGTTTCACCCTTTTAAAATATGAGACTGAATTGATTATAAGACACTCACATGCTTCACCAACATTAACACATTAACACCTAACACTACCTTACCATGTGGCACTGCTTTGTCATGTGGCACTAACAGTGTCACGTGACACACCACGGGACCTAACACGTGGATAACAAAAGTTTGCAAAAAAAAATTAAAAATAAATAAAGAAAAATCAAGAAAAGTACGAAGCAAAGACCATAATTGGGTTAACTTACGAAAAAAGGTTAATTTCTTTTTGATATTACCGATGTGAGTTTGTTTTTCAAAAAAATTACAGTTAGGGTTAAGTTGTGTTTCGTATGCACGATTTCATTATATTGAAGTTGCCAATACTAAATACGAATTTGTGTTTTTAAAAATGAAGTCTCATGTGGTATTGGCGACTTCAATATGAAGTCGTATATTCCATATACGACTTCTTCAAAATATTTCAAATGAAGTCGTACTTCGTGTACACGACTTAACACTATTCGTGTTTTCTTAAAAGCGAACCTAGTTATAAAAAAGAAATTAACTCATTCTCATAAATTAACCACTAATTGAGTCAATTCTTACAAAATTACAATTTGATTGATAAAATATGAATTTGAATTTAACTTCTATTCATATTACTTTGTATTGAGATTGAATTAAATTTAATTCTAATTAGTTAGACTTAGATGTGATTTTTAAAAATCAAGATCATGCATCTTTATTAAATACTAAATGATAAAATTTTAGAGGATATTATTTCATTATTAACCTACATTTAAAATGAAATTAATAATCTATTTATATCATAATGACTTAATATTTGATAAATTTATCTTTAGAATTGAAATAAGTACTAAATCAATTAATTTGAAATTGTTTCTACCACGTCCAATAGTTTCATATCGCTTAACAATTAAGGTCTAAGGCAGTTTAAATATTCTTTCCTTTTTTCACCTTCTGAGATGCCTTTTAACAACAAAATCGTGACAAAACTTTATGCTCTAAAGTAGACAATATCTCTGATGCATGGTGATTGACCCTAACAATGACATTTGATGGACTTGAAATCAGAATATTGGCACCCACCATGGGGTCAATAACGAGGTTTTTAGACCAACCATGAGGGGTCCTCAAGTCCTTCATTGGAATGATCTGTCATTTCCCCTTAGACCTTGATTAGGGGCTTACGGTCCTACCAGGCCTAATCAGTGGCAGAGCTTAGAAGGCTTGTAGGGGGCCATTGCCCCCCAACATTTTTTAAATTTAAAAAAAAATATTTTTAAACTATTTTTTTTGTAATTTTTTAGATTAATTTTCATTCCTTTTATTAAATATAATATTTAATGTTAATAAATAATAAAATTAAAAATTAAATATAATAAAGAATAATAACATTTATTGAGATATTTTTCTTGTTCTCTCCCATTTTCAGTTTGTCGCATATTGTATTCATTTACTACTTTTGCATATCTTCCTTTGTATTAAAAAAGAAATAGAAAGTTAGATACAAATTCATTCTTCTCACTCTCATTTCTCATCTGATTTCTTCTAAGATAAAAAAGGTAACTTTCTCTTGTCTCTTAATAGGAAAATATTAGATTGATATCTAGTTCTTTTTTTCCATCTTATTTGTTTGTTGTATATTTATTTTTTTATGAATATAAAAACAAATGTTATGTACTATATGTTTTTTCATAACCATATTTTAATTTTAACTTGATTATCATATTTTTTTTAGTAATTACGTCTCTCAATCTTTGATTAGATTTTGATAAATTATTTGTTAGTCTTAATTTTTTTTAAATAGGTACGTTGATGAAGAATAAAGCAACAGATTCATTTTTTTAAAGTGATAAAAGGAAAGATACCCGTGAAAATAAAAATAATACAAATATATTTCTTCACATATTTTCAAGCATGATACTAAGGATTGAATTGTTAAATTAGAGGAATTTAATTCTTTGGAACCTATGATAGAAAACATTTTCAAATATGAGAATATCCGATGAAAGAGATGGACTTAAAAAAAACTTATTTAAAATGGTTCCATATCAAATACAACTTCATAACTATCATTTTTCTAAGGAGAGACATAAAAGGAGATTTCAATACCAATGGCGGATCTTCACCAAAATTTTTGGGGGAGCCAAAATAATGTACTCAAATTTTGTATATTTAATATTATTGTGACTAATTCAATAAAATTAATACTAATCTAGTATATTTATAATTATCAAAGAAATTACACATATCTAAAGGAATGTCTATCGTTTTTTCATATTTTTGAACTCATGGTAATTGAATTATAATTAAATTTTTCAATTAACTTTTTTCGATGTAAATAATCATATTATCTGCAAAATATTCATATTCCATTTTACTAAGATGCATTTGGTTCAAAAAATATTCACAAGCTTTCATTTCATTGTTATGCGATAAACAATTATATTATCGTATTTTTACCTTCACCAGTAGTTTCTCTATCAATTTTAAAAAATAAATTTATTCTTTTATTTTTCATTAATATACTTATTTAAAAAATAAGTTTAAGACTAAAAAATAATTCATCATAATCTAATTAAAAGTTGAGAGACATAATTACTAAAAAAATTATGATAATCAAGTTACAATTCAAAATCGACTATGAAAAATCACATAGTACATTGTTTCTTCTTCTATATTAATAAAAAATGAATATACAAAAAGGTCATGAGATAAAAAATGATGTTAAATGTTAAAAACAAATAGTTCACTATCAAGTGAGACAAGAGAAAATTGCCTTATTTATTTATTTAATAATGAAAGAGAAAATATGAAAAAATGAGGATAGAAATAATGAGTTTATGTCTAACTTTTTTTAGCAACAAAAGAAAATAAATAAGCATGAGAGAAGAATACAACATATGAAAAACTCAAAAGATAATGAGAGAGAAAATAAAAAAATCTTAATAATTTTGTTTCTTTATATATTTATATTATATTTTATTATTTATTATTGTACTTTATAAAACAAATAAAAAATACTTAATTTAATTTTTATTAATTTTGAATATAATATTATTTAATTTAAAAAATACAAATAATTTAAAAAGATTTAAAAATTTATATAATTTAAAAAAAATTAATATAAAATAATGAAAAACAAAATTGGGGGAGGGGGGGGGTCGTGGCCTCTCCTGCTCCTTCCATCCTTGGCCGCTATTCAATACTAATTTATATATACTTTTGTTATATTAGTGACAATAATTAAATATATAAAATTTGAACATCCCTTTCAAAAATTTTGATCAAGATCCATCACTGTCTACTAATCTCTCACCGCGTAGAAGTTGAGATCTAAGACATTTTAATATTCATTTCTTTTCGTTCCAAAATGAACATTACCTCAAATGCATGATAATTAATCATAAGGATAACACTTGACAAACTTGAGATAAGAAACAAATATGTAAAATATTAACTTTCAACTTAATCTATTATTGTGTTTTCAAACAACTATATTGATATTTTAAATATTCATATTTATCTATTCAAAATGATATTAAAGTTATATTTGTAAACTATAATACACGTTTAATACGTTATTATTAAATTACACATAAAAAAGTAAATAAAGAAATATACTATAATGAATAGATATACCAAATCACATTAAGAAGTTCACATAATTTTAACCAAAATATCATTATAATTTCAAAACTACTATTAATTTCAACATACAACATAATCATGATTTTAAAAATTGATATACTTCTAAAACACTTAATATATAATCATCCCAAAATATTAATATATTATGATATTATTATCACTAAGATAAAAATAAAAATAAAAATTTATTAAAAAAATGAAATATATAAACTAATTAGAAATTTATAAATATATGATATAACTATTCTCTTTAAATACTTCAAAAACAATATTTAAAATTCTTTAATCAAAATTTTATTTATTTTTTAAATACAAGACAAAAAATTAAATATTATTTTTTAACTTTTAATCACAACAAATATTCATTTATGTAAACTACGTTTTTATACTCATAACCATACAGAAATTTAATTTTTATTATGTATTTTAATGTACAAAAATCTATATATATATATATATATATATATATATATATATATATATATATATTAAAATAATTTTAATATTTAATATATTTTACATTACTCAAATTTTCATTTCAATATATTATATTAAATATGTTTTTGTCTTCTACTCTAAGTGAAAGATCGAATTAGTCTTTTTTTAAAACTTTGACCCAATTTAGTCCATAAAATTTAGAGATGCGTGAATTTAGTTCATTAAACGAACTTTTATTAAGTTGATTTGATTTTTCAAACACATCTTATAATAACATTTTAGTTGTTTATTCTGTTTAACACATTACACTTTATTATTAGCCAAAAAATGCGAATGAATTTCAAATAAACTTAATAAAATATTATTAAAAAGACTAAACAAACGTTTAGTAGCTACAATAACATTTACTTAGCTACATTTATTAAAAATGTTACTATAGGTATAATATAGGTACATTTTCTTAAAATTGTTACTACAAAAAATATTAATATTAATATTGTGACATTTTTAGAAATGTCACTTAATTACACTTTTTCTATTTTTAGTAACATTTTTATTATCATAACTATTAATAATGTTACTGTACATCAATTTTCTAAATTATAATAATGTTTTTTAAATAAATATTATTATAAGTTATATTTTAAATAAAAGTTATTATAAATTATTAATTTATATTAATAATTATATAATAACATTTTTAAATAAACACTACAAAGAATTAAATTTTACTAGCGAATTCTGTGTTAGATTTTTTTTTTCGTTTTGTCAAATTCTGTGTAACCGTTAAAAATATTTTAATTGTATAATTGATTTTAATCTAAGAAAAAATTAATTTAGATTACCATCTTCTCTTTCCCATGCTTTGAAGCTATTCTACACCAGGATGAAATCTTCTTGTTCTAGGGTTCGACACAGAACTTCGCGTGAATATGGGCGTCAGTGTTCTCACCGGTTCTGGTATTGTTGCCTAGCGTCACGCTCCATCAACCCTCCACTATGCCCGACACCAACGTTACGGTCACCAACGATTCTCAATGGGTTCGTCATCTCGCTCTCTGGACAACAAGGGCAGATCGTCGGAGGAATGGTAGCTAGCGGGTTGATTGCTGCGAGAACGATGTTCGTGATCGTTGCATCGTTCAACAACCCAAACCTCTGTGTGCGAGAACAATTTAAGCAATTTCTAGCTGCATACGAGGTTTGTGGAGGCAAATAAATGATTTGTATGGGTGATTTTATTCCTGATCCCAATTTCAATCTCCCACATACAATTATTCCCTTCTCCAATATCAATCTCGCACACACACAACCATTGCGTCCTAGACATTAGGCAAAGTCATTTCTCCTAACTTGAAATTTCAATCTCACGCACAACCCTTCCATCTGCTCTATCTAGTGGTAAGGGATCGAAATCCTCCTCTGTTTTGTGCGTGCTCTTTGAAATGGGGATTTTAGAAATATAATTATTTTTGTGTAGAGTGAATGGTGCATGACTGATTCATTTCTCTATTTAGGGATAGTTATGCTCGAATATTTGTAAATCAAAAGTAGAAAGTAATGTGCATTACTTCTGGAAAAAATACGGTTGTAGTTTTTATTATTTAAATTTTAGCTGCAGATCTTTTCAAGTTGGGATGGAAAAGATTTTAATCCCATGGATCATTTTTGTTAACTGTAAATGTACATAGCTTCCAATGCTTGAAGTCAATATGGTATTTTTGTGTTCAAGAATGGCCATCGATATGATCTTGTTTAGTTATTCAACTTTTGTTTTTAGCACATCCATTGATTGGAATTTTAATGTGACGCAAAGGTATTGAGGCAATGATATAATTTGCTTGCATTCAAGGGATTGAGTTATGATGTTCAGATTCATTGTTTTTGAAATCTAATTACGCTAGTAGCGTTATATGGTAGGACTTTTATTAGTTTTACTATTTGACCTATAATATCAATCTAAACAGGAGTGTGAGTTAACATTTTGCACTCATTGTATGATGATTTCAATCTTTTTAAGTATTTTGCACTCATTGTATTGATGTTCTGCTGCAGGATTCACGTGTGTTGTATGCAAGGATATAGTTGAGTTTAATGAGAGTTGCTATTGATAGGGTGTTTATTGGTAGAAAAACTTTTGGATGTGATTTGTAAGGATCGTGATCAAGGTAGCATGTCCGGTACTTCCATGTTGCGGTATGTGCTACTATTTTTTATGTCTTGTTTGAGAGGTTTCAACAAAAACAAGGAAGCCAAAATCTTAAGGGTGTGCTACATTTGTTTACTTTTGTTTTGATTTAGTATAACTATTTGAGGCTTACTAATTCCTCTTTATAAGTGTTATAATTTATATAAGCAATTATCATTTGATATTTTCACATTTTGTCATGTGTTTCGGGCTGCATCATAGGTTGTTAAGAAAAATGAATTACCTTAATACAACCAGATCCTCTTTAAGTGAAAAACAGGTTAAGAGGGAGCTTGCTATTGTGTTCTTGCGGGAGGCACTCATGAAAGGCAAATGGTTATGGTAATTTATAAGCTAATTTGAGGTTATACTGCCTAGCACATTTTGTAGTATGCCATACTGGCACAAACAATTCATTTTGTATCACTGAATTTGTCTACTTATATACCCACCTAGTTTCTTTTACATAACGATGTACTTATCAATTCAATTGCTAAATGAACTGAAATTATGCATTGCTATTCTAAATAGTTGAAGTTGGATTTGCATTGTTGTCTTATTTTTTATTTGAAATGGAGTAATGGGATGATGTAAGCTTTGTTTCTTTTTTATTATTCAATAGGTCCTAGATGTGTTCTTTCTTGTGCCAAAGGTGGAAGGCCTTTGCCTAAACAAGGCTTCACTTGTTGCGTTGCCATAGGAGATTAAGGACTTGTTTGTTCTTTCCAGGTTATCCTCCCCTCTCTTTTAGATATGATAGTCCTTCAGCATATTTTAAAATTTTGGATTTTTTCCTTGAAATGCTAATACTTCCAAGTGATCAATATATTTGTTTGTGTGAACGTTTATCTAGCTTCATGTGTGTATATATTCATTTATCTTGTTATCTGGTCCAGCAGGTATTATGGTGGAATTTAACCCTTTCCTGCTAAATTTTCTTTTTTAATTTCAGTTTGGTTTGACTAACGCTATTTATTTATAAATTTTGAAGAATCTTACCCGCAGGCCCTTGATGGCGGTGGGGCTGTGGATTTTGTCCTGCTCAATCACGTGTGAACTTTTCTGTTATTTTTAGTAACATTTTTAACATGCACCTTTTTTATTAAGAAAAAGTTACTAAAACTTTCTAGTAACATTTTTATAATGTCACTTTTCTATAAAAAAAAATGTTACTATAAACTTTTAGTAACATTTCAAAAATGTTACACTTTTATTAAAAAAATGTTACTTAAAATCTTTAGTAACATTTATGTAAATGTCTCTGTTAATAAGTATAAATGTTACAAAAAATAAAAAAAATCAATAGTAACATGGGGAATATGTAACATGTGATAAAATGTTACTAAATTCTATTAATAACATTTTTCATAATTTAGTAACATTTTTTTAGTGTTACTGTATATTATATATCTATTAGTGAAATGTCATGCATTTTTATAGATAAAGAACTAAATTGGTCCAAAATTTCAAGGAGAAACTAATTTTAATTTTAACCGAAAGTTAAGGAATAAAACCATATTTAACCATATATATATATATATATATATATATATATATATATATATATATATATATATATATATATATATATATATCTTAAAATTATTTATACAAGTTACTACATTATTTTCTTAAAAGAGATAAAAAAACATTTAAAAAAGAAGTGTGTGTTTGGTTGTGCATCAAATTGATGTAGAATTGATTTTTTAACGCAGAATTAGTACGTGTTTGGTTTCCATAATCAATTAAAGGGTAAAAAAATTCACGTTGAATCCCATAATCAATTAAAGAGTAAAAAATTCACGTTGAATGAGAAACAATTAATTCTTCTGAGTTGGAGAATTAATTTTGTTGAAATCAATTCTCAATACACCCGAAGAAGAAAGCCATGCATACGCACGAGTCTCACGTGATGGTTGAAACTGAAAATATTTTTAATTATGATTTTAATTTTTGTGTCATCAAGCAGAGCCGACACTTTTAATTATGATTTTAATTTTTTCTATCTAAAAATATTAAGTTGATTTTCTAATATTTTTTAATTTAATTTTTACTTTTAAAAAATTAATGTAATTTAAATTTATCAATTTTTTTTATTAAATTTAAAATTATTAATAAGATAATTAAAATCCTTAATTACCAACTATAATAACATACTAATTGTAAGAAAATATTTCATTTATTATAATTAACGATTAGGATATCAAAAATATAACTTCAAAATAGATTTTGATTCATATAAGGAATATTATATTTGCATTGGCGATTCTTACACAAATTCCATTACTTCTGTACGCACGAGGTAAAACACACTTTGATGTAAAAAATTGTAAAGTATGTAAACGGTGATTAGGTAGTTTTTTTTGCTTACCTCTTTATTAGAAATCTGAATAAGGTGGAAATATCTTTCTGGTTGATCTGTTTTGTGTTTGGTTTTCCACGTTTTATTTCATGTGACAGGTGCTTGTAAGGTCCATAACTAATAAATCCGAATAAGATGAAAATATATTTTTGGTTGATTTGTTTTGTGTTTGGTTTTCCACGTTTGATTTCACGTGCTTGTAAGTTCCTATCGTGCTCTGATGAGGATAAGGTCCAAATAGTACCCTGATGAGGATGAGGTCCATATTGACCCTGATGAGGATAAGGTTCATATCGTGCTCTTACATATTTGAAATTATTATCTTCAAGTTACATTATTTTGTCACTCAAGAAACTGTAGTAATTATAAATTATATAATTTTATATTTGAAAATGATTTTTTGATTATTAAATTTTAACAATTTTTTTCTACAATTTTATGTGGTATCTTTTAAATGATTCACTAATTTTTTATTTTTTTATTTTCAATATTTCAAAATTATTTAAAAGATTTTAGAAGATTGTATTATATGAAAAAGTTTTTAAAATTTAGTAGTTAAAATATATATATTTTTTTACATTACCTTCTCAAGTTTGGTTTCGGTGTGTAATCAAATTTCTATAAATCGGCACGGTGTATGTGACACCATCGTGCATCAAATCCCAGTCAAGCCCCATCTTCTCTTCTTCTCTTTTCCGCTCTATGTGGATGCACTGATATATCAACGTGCACTGTCAGAAATTCATTTCAACCTATGACTGTAAACCACGTCAAAACAACATTCAATCGTTGATTCATTCTCAAAAACCTTCTATCTTGTTATCTTGTCCGTGAGAAGCCAAAAATGTCGGTAACCGTGAAAGCAAGCTGCACTGTGAGGCCAATGGAGGCAACATGGTGCGGACGCTTAGCTTTATCTGAATTGGATCAAACAGGCACTGTAGGTCACCAGGCCTTAGTCTACTTCTACAGTCTTCCACAAAACTGCCTCTCTCAATACAACACCATTGCTTCCACCTTGAAGGACTCATTGAGCAGAGCCCTGGTGCCGTTTTATCCAATTGCCGGTCGTTTGTATTGGATAAACAATGGACGTTTAGAACTTGATTGCAATGCCACCGGCGTTCCATTCATTGAAGCAGAGTCCTCATCAACTGTACAACATCTCTCTCATTTTTCATCTTCTTCGGAATACCACTACCTTGCCCCCACTGTGGACTACTACTCCCTCCCAATTCACGAGTTGCCGTTGTTTGCGGTTCAGCTGACCAAGTTCAAGTGCGGTGGAATTTGTGTTGGCATAACATTTTCGCACGCAGTTATGGATGGATCAAGTGCATTCCACTTCATACGTCAGTGGGCAAAGTTTGCACGGGGCGAGCCTCTGCATACGGTGCCATTCCTTGATCGGAAAATTTTACGTGCTGGAGAGCCTCCTTTGGTGCCACTAACAAAATGTCACGTTCTTGCGAAACTCAATGATCCTCCCTTGTTGCTGGGCCGAACTGATGACAGGGAGGAAAAGGAGAAGAAAACCACAATAACTTTCCTTAAAATAAGCAAAACTCAAATTGAAACATTGCAAAAGAGAGCAAATGAGAGTTCTCCTAAGCCTATAAATGATGGTGGTTATTCCCGTTATGAGAGTGTGACTGGTCACATATGGAGATGTGCAAGCAAGGCAAGGAAGCACAAAGAAAACCAACCAACTGAGCTTACTGTTACTGTTGACTTGAGGGGTCGCATGAAACCTCCATTGCCAAATGGGTACTTCGGGAATGCCATTTGGGATAGTGTTGCATGTTGTCTTGCGGGTGATTTGGTGTCAGAGCCTTTGGGGTATACGGCGAGCAGAATAAGGGAGGCAATTGAGAGGGTGAGCGATGAGTACGTGAGGTCTGGGATTGAGTTCTTGAAGAATCAGAAGAATTTAAGAAGGTTTCATCAAGATCTTCACGAAGAAGGGAGAGAGAAGGAGCCTTTCACTGGGAACCCTAATTTATCTGTGGTGAGTTGGTTTAGGTTACCTATCAATGGCATTAATTTTGGGTGGGGGAAGGAGGTTCGTATGAGTCCAGCAACACATGGCTTCGATGGCGATTTCGTGCTTCTTCCCGATCCTGATGAGAATGGATCTGTGCTGGTTTATATACGTCTACAATTGCTGCATATTGACGCTTTTAAAAAGCATTTTTACCAGGACATTCAAGGTTATAAATCCAATTTATAACAAAGCAAGCGGAAATAATGAATCTACTTTCTGGTATGTATCAAGTAATCAAGAGAAAATATTTTTAGAAAAAACATTTTAATTAGTGTTGATGGTACTAAAAATTATTTCTTTCAAATATTTGATGGTCTTATATTTACATCATTAGTGAGATTTGTTGTTTTTGAGTTTGTGGAGAGATTTATTATTTGTTGGACTTATTATATCACTGATATCACCGATATCATGTTTCTTCTTGTTATTTATAAAATAAAATCTCTCTCAAGTTTACTTCTCTGGTTAGATTTCTCTTTTAAATCATATTTTTAAAAATATTTATTTTGTTAATAAATTTTATAAATTCTCAAATTTTATATTAATTATATTTTTCGTTTTAGAAAAAAAAATAATATTCAACTTAAAGAAAATATAATGATTATATAAAATTAAACTCTTTAAATTAATTAATAATATTTTTTTCGTTTAACAAATATCAAAACACAAAACACTAGTTAGTGTTTCGTAGGTTCATTATTAAAATTGATAATAAATTAACTCATTAATTTATTAATCAAGGTTGACGTTTAAAGATACTCCTAAGTGGCAAATATAATAATGCATCTCTTTCTTTATAACCACATAGAACTTTTTAATTTGGGAAAAATTTTGTAATTTGGGCTTGAGTTGGATTATAGGTGCGTTTTTCATCGTAATTCTATTTTGGGTTTTGTTTATGTTTGGAGTGGTGTGATGTTCTGCATGGTTTCTAACTTACCATACATGTACAATACACATAACACATCCCAATACAACGTAATACAAAGTGCTCCGTTAGTGATTTAAACGACGTCACAAAAAAGAACCAAATAAATATCGAATTGTGAAAATGCGGATCATTTTAAAAATTTGGTGAAAATGAGGATATTTTAAACATTCTGTCAAAATAGGACCATCAACAATAAACACTAAAAAATGAGAATGAAAAAGGTATTTAAACCATTTATATTTAAACAAATTTTAATCAATTATTAAAAGAGATGCTAGAATGAGTGTCAGCATTTTTCTTTCCAACAAAACAAAGAATGTAAGAAATAAAATTATTTCTATCAAAATCTCATTAATTATTTCCACCGACACGAGGGAATAACAAGAGTCCACAATATTAATTGTGGAAAGCACGTACAACTTCATTTCACAGTTTTTTTCTTGATTTATATTTGAACAAATTTCAATCAATTATTAAAAGAGATGACAGGAGTGTCGGCATTTGTCTTTCTAACAAAGAATGTAAGAAATAAAATTATTTCCATCAAAATCTAATTAATTAATAGTGGAAAGCACGTACTACTAATCCTTGTTCCAAAAAGAGGGACAAGACAAAGCATTTAAGAAGAGTACAAATGAAATTAAACTTTTGAAAGGGGCCTCAATGTGCATATAGATTGGATTCAAAGCCACCGCACATTAATTTTTGAATTCCATGCAACTTCAACTTTTAATTATTAACTAACTTTATCAAATAAACAAATATCGTCGGTGGACCCATTATTATAAATTTAAGAACGTGAAAATGAATTTATGTGAATTTAAGTAGATAAATATGTGTGTTTTTTTAGTAAATTTAAAAAATAAAGTGAGTTAATTTGAAGATAAATTTTATGAAAATTTTTGAATGATTTGAGTGATATGATAGATCAAATAAAATGTTTTAATAGACAAAATTTGAACATTATCAAAGTACTTTTATGATAAAAATAAAATAAAATAATTATGGGATAAGTTAAAATATTAAAATTTAACAATATTTTAATTATTATATGTATTTATATATTTTTTTATTATTATCAATTATATATATATATATATATATATATATTATTAATCATTATATTTTAACCATATTTTAATTATCATACATAATTATATATATATATATATATATATATATATATATTAATTATTATATACAAAATATTAATAATTTATAGAAAAAAACATTTTAATTAGTGCTAATGGTACTAAAAATTATTTCTTTCAAATATTTGAAGGTCTTGTATTAACATCACTATCAAGTGAGATTTGTTGTTTGTTAGACTCATTATATCACCTATTGTCATCGTCATGTTCGTTGTTATATTTAAAATAATACCTACAGAAAACACAATTGTGCCTCCCACTAATTCTTCACTTGTGGTTCCCTTATGTCGTTTTCAACGATCTCATGGTCTTCCTACAACTTTACAAGATTATATTTGCAATCAGGTAGTGTCCCCTTGGTCCATTGTCATTCGCCTCATCTTTTCCAAATGAAGGTACTGTTGGGAATAGTCCAAGTGTGAGTCAAAAAGTCCCACATTGGATAGAAAAGACAAAGTTAAACACTATATAAGAATAAAGGCCCATAACAACATTACCTTAAGGTTTTGGTGTAAAAGTGGTGTCTAAGGTCTTATAGGTGACTGACCGCATAACCATAACCAAAGGGGTCAATAGTCCAAGTGTGAGTCAAAAAGTCCCACATTGGATAGAAAAGACAAAGTTAAACACTATATAAGAATAAAGGCCCATAACAACATTGCCTTAAGGTTTTGGTGTAAAATGAACCTACATGTATGAACAAGTTGTTTCTCACAAAGACAATGCAATCTGAATTGGCTGCTTTGGAGGCCAATAATACTTGGTCTATTACAACTCTTTCTCTTGGAAGGAAGGCTATTTGTTGTCGTTGGGTGTATAAAATAAAACTACACAAATAATAAAAAAAAAATATGAAAATACAAAACAATAATAAAAAAACTTATAATTAAAATATTAATGGGTAAAAAATTAATTTATAAAGTATATTTTATAACATGTATTTAAAAATCATATAAAGATAAAAACATATTTAATCTATTATATAATTATTGATGAAATATAGTAATTCGAAACGTGGTGTATAATTATATTTTTTATGTGAAAAAAAATGCTCATAAGTATAACTTTTATGAACATAATATTTTTCTATTTTATTATTATTCTTTTATAATTTTTGGGTATGTAATTTTCACATAATAAAAGTTATTAATTATTAAAATTAATTTTTTTTATATAATTTAGGAAATAAGAGAGTTTTTAATTTAGAAAATAAAAGAGTGTTTGTGGTACGTAAAGAAAATAATTATTGGAAAGAAAAAATAAAATAAAAAATAATAATAAGATTAATAAATTTTTATTTTATTTTTAAAAAATAAATAATATAAAAATAATCAAACAATTATAATTTTGTATATATGTCAATAAACAAATAATGTAATAATTTTGCTAATATCTTTATTATATATACAATAGATGTTGAGTTTTGCCATAAATAGAAAAAACAAAACATTAAAAGCTAATATTAAGACGAATAACAACTCCCTAATATAAACTTTG
>Ga0214542_1006742_pt1 | contig 20641 bp, 14 predicted proteins | sample CNSS1metaG_FD_160096 | JGI IMG/M metagenome (GOLD analysis project Ga0214542, IMG submission 160096) | Root nodule microbial communities from cowpea collected in UCLA plant growth center, Los Angeles, California, USA - CNSS1 | ecosystem: Host-associated > Plants > Roots > Nodule | place: USA...
GACCTCCTGCTACTCCCCCCGACGTAATCCATCATACTCTACTTGAGTCTTAATGGTTACTAGGAGCGTCAGGATGCCACCAATCTGAGTCCTCATGCCCTTACATTCACTAAAACCACATTCCTTACGATTCCCCTTGAAACCCTATCTCCAACATGTTCTTAATCATACCAATTTCACACTCAATTCCATCACACTAACCATCATGCATAAGAATTACATACAGAACCAGCCATTATCAGATTCATGCAAGTAGTACAACATCAATTAGTCAAAAACAATGAAAGGAGCAAACTTCTGCAGGGAATCTCGCCTAGGCTAGAGAGTCTCGCCTAAGCTAGATAGGTCGTCTCGCTTAGGCGGGCTACTCTCGCCTGGGCGAGACCCCTTATAGTGGCAAAAAAATAAAATCCTGGGCGAACTCTCGCTCAGGCTAAATTGGCTCGCCTATACGAGAAGGTATCTCGCTCAGGCGACTCCAGCTCGCCTAGGCGAGATTTCGTGCAGTGGCAGAGGTAATCCTCTGGTATTTTTGCTCAGGCGAGAGCTGCTCGCCTAGGCGAAAATACCAGGATTCCTCATCTGTTCCACGCATGCATCCTCGCCCAGAATCATCCCATACTCAAAAATCACACACAAACAGGTCCAAGCACCAATTAAACACAGAACAGACAATTCTACCACTCAATAACACATCTCCTACGAAAATTGAGCTAAAAGTCAGCTTCCCTTACCTAGTTAATGGAGAACGCCTTGGATGGGAGCAACGTAGAGAGGAGGGGCATAATTCTTTAATTTAACCTAGCAATTCCATCATTCCAACATGGATGAGGGAGGAACACTCAATTAGACTCAGAATAGAAGCAAGATTTCTTGATGAAATCTGGAATTGGACCTCAAAACGAAATTGGAGCTTACTTGGAGGAAGAAGGCTAGAGATGGAGGTAGCTTGAGGATCTGTCGGGGTCACTTCTCTAGCATCTGATTCAGAAGTAGAAGAAATTTGGTTAAGTGTGAAGGTAGCAGTGTAGGGGATGATGGTGAAGTAGAGAGAGTGGAGAGTTCAGTGTTGGAATGAGGGGAAGTAAGAGACTGAAATAAAAAGGTTATCACAATCTCCCCAACTTTAAAAAATTTTCGACCCGAAAATTGGGACTTACCAGAGAACAAGTGTGGATATGACTTCCTCACATCTCATTCCAATTCCCAAGTGGAATCACCTGTCCTCTTGTCCCAGATGACCTAGACTAGTCTGATGGACTTTCCTCTGAGTTGTCTCATCTGAACATCTCCTAAACCAACGGGCTGAACCTCTACTGTAAGATCTCCCCTGATCTGCAGATCTTCCATCTCAAGTACATGGGAAGGGTCGGGAACATATTTCCTGAGCTGAGAAACATGGAACGCTGAGTGGAGGTTGGCCAGAGGAGGAGGTAGGGTAATCTCATATGCCACTGGTCCAACTCTTCTCAGAATCTGGTATGGACCGACGAACCTAGGAGACAACTTCTTTTGGCGGATGGCTCTTCCCACACTAGTAGTCGGGGTAATTCTTAAGAAAACATGGTCCCCTGGTTCAAACTCTAAAGGTCTTCTCCTCTGATCAGCATATGATTTCTGTCTGCTTTGAGATGCTTTCATTCTTTCCTGTATGAGCTTGACCTTCTCAGTAGTCTGCCTCAGAAGCTTTGGTCCCACCACCACTGATTCCCCATCCTGATACCAGCATAAAGACGTCCTACATCTCCTGCCATAGAGGGCCTCATAAGGTGTCATGCCAATATTGGTGTGAAAACTATTATTATATGTAAACTCTACCAAAGTCAGGACCTCATCTCACACACCTAGATGGTCCAGCACGCACGTCCGTAAGAGATCCTCAAGAGACTGGATGGTTCTCTCAGACTGCCCATCAGTCTGAGGGTGATACGCGGAGCTCAAAGCCAACCTACTACCCATAGCATCCTGCAGTGTCTGCCAGAAGCGGGAGGTGAATCGTGGGTCTCTATCAGAGACTGTACTCGATGACACACCATGTAACCTCACGATCTCACTGATATACAACTGTGCTAGCTTCGCCATAGACATCCTCAAGTTTACTGCTAGGAAGTGAGCACTCTTGGTGAGACGGTCTACTATCACCCATATAGCATCGTGGTTCTTCACGGTCCGAGGCAAATGGGTGACAAAGTCCATAGCAATGCTATCCCATTTCCACTCGGGTATCTCAAGCTGCTGAAGCATCCCCCCAGTCTCTAGTGTTCTATCTTAGCCTTCTGACAGGTTAAACATGACGATATATATCGAGCGACATCTTGCTTCATGCCCGACCACCAGAACGATTCTTTCAGATCATGATACATTTTAGTCATGCCTGGGTGCATGCTAAAACGACTCTTGTGCCCTTCCTCAAGAATCATACCTTTCAGCTCTAGATCTTCAGGTATGCAAACCCTGCCTCTGAATCTCAGTACCCCATCATCTCCCATCAAGAAATCCTTGGCCTTCTCAGTGCCAAGTAACTCTACTGTCCTCTGTAGCTTGGGGTCCGATGGTTGCTTCTCCTTTATCAGATTAAGGAAATCATTAGACACAGTGAGATGGTTACATCTAATGACTCCCTCATCCAACACCACCTACAGTTGCATATCTCTAAACTGCTCCACCAAATCCAACTCCCTGACCATCATGAGAGATGCGTGAACTGCCTTTCTGCTTAAGGCGTCAGCCACCACGTTCGCCTTCCCCGGGTGGTACAACAACTCAAAGTCAAAGTCTTTGAGGAACTCCATCCACCGCCTCTGCCTCATGTTTAACTCCTTCTGGTCAAACAAATACTTCAAACTCTTATGGTCACTGAAAACCTGAAATTGTGCACCATACAGATAGTGTCTCCATATCTTTAGTGCGAACACCACTACTGCTAACTCCAAGTCGTGCGTGGGGTAGTTCTTCTCATGATTCTTCAACTGTCGTGAGGCGTAGGCCACCACTCTCCGTTCTTGCATCAGAACACATCCCAATCCCTGATGAGAAGCATCACAGTAAACCTTAAAGGGTTTATCGGTATCAGGAATCACCAACACTGGAGCGCTAGTCAACTTTTGCTTTAGCTTTAGAAAGCTCTCTTCACACCTGTCGGTCCAAGCAAAAGGTTGATCCTTGCGGGTTAACTGGGTCAAGGGTGCTGCTATCCTGGAGAATCCTTCAATGAATCTCCTATAGTAACCTGCCAGCCCCACGAATCTCCTTATTTCAGTCACTGACTTGGGGCGTTCCCAATTTAACACAGCTTCTACTTTAGACGGATCCACTGATATGCCCTGAGCCGATATCGTGTGCCCCAAGAACTGAACCGAAGTCATCCAAAACTCACATTTGGACCGCTTTGCATACAACTGCTTCTCTCTCAGTATGCTCAGAACTATCTTCAGATGCTTTGCATGTTCTTCAGGAGTCCGCGAGTAGATCAAGATATCATCTATGAAAACCACCACAAACTTGTCCAGGAATGGCCTGAAGATTCGGTTCATGTAGTCCATGAACAAAGCGGGGGCGTTAGTCACACCAAACGGCATCACCACATACTCGTAATGTCCGTACCTGGACCTGAAAGCGGTCTTCTGCACATCATCAGACTTGACTCGAATCTGATGGTATCCTGATCTCAGATCAATCTTGGAGAACACTGCCGCACCGTGCAACTGATCCATCAAGTCGTCAATCCTTGGCAGAGGGTACTTGTTCTTGATGGTTAGCTTATTCAGCTGCCTGTAATCTACACAGAATCTGGAACTACCGTCCTTCTTTTTAACTAGCAACATTGGCGCTCCCCAAGGCGATACACTCGGCCTGATAAACTGTTTTTCTAGTAGCTCTTCAATCTGCTTCTTCAACTCCACCAGCTTAGTAGGAGTCATTCTGTAGGGTGCTATAGACACTGGTCCTGCTCTTGGCACCAGGTCAATGGAGAACTCTATCTCCCTAGTAGGGGGTAGGCCATGTACATCCTCAGGAAACACATCTGAGAAATCCCCCACTACAGGCGCCTCCAAGGGTCCAGTCTCAGTCTCAACGGACAACTGAGTCAGAATCAAGAAGCATTGAGACCTTTCCTTCATTGCCTTGTCCACCTGCTGTGAGGACACCAACAAGTCTTCATCTTCCAAGCTAGGAAATAACAATTTCCTTTCGTTGCAGTCAATGAGAATGTGATTGGCAGATAGCCAATCCATCCCTAAGATGACATTTAGCCCCACCAAGGGTAAGTAGATGAGGTTTACCTTGTACTTGCTCCTCTCAACCTCGATCTTACACCTAGCACACACGGTCGAGGTTCTGACTAACCCAGAAGCAGGTGTGGACACCACCAGGTCATACTAGAGCTCCTTCACCGGAAGACCCAACTCCACCACTCTAGATTCCGAAACAAAAGAATGTGTCGCCCCCGAATCAAACAGAACATGCAAGCTCCTACCAGCTATCACACAAGACCCGATGATAAGGTTACCTGATCTGGCTGCCTCGGCACCAGTGACAGCGTACACTCGACCCGCCGCCTGTGGTCTCGCACCTCCTCTCGACGGTTGTGACTGAGGTTGTGGTGAAGGCCTCGGTACTGTGCTCTTGCCAACCGGGCAATCCTTGATGAAGTGGCCCACCTTGCCGCATCTATGGCATGCCCTCCTGTCAGAAAGCTGGGGGCAGGGGCTCCTCAGATGGGGCCCCCTATAGTGGAAGCACTGTGGCCTAAAAGGCTGGGACTGCTGGGGTTGATGTGAGAACCTCCTGGGCCCCTGGGGTTGAGGCCTAGAGTATGGTTTCCTCTTGTCGTCGTGTCTGCTTGTGGAACCAGATGGTCCTCCGACCTTCAGCTGAGACCTCTGCTGAGCTTCAACTTTAGCCTTAAGCTTCTCCATCACTCTTGCCTTCTCTACCAAGGCAGGGAATTCCTTGATAGAGAGCGGAGCCACCATGAGCTTGAGGTCACCTCTCAACCCATTCTCAAACTTTCTACACTGCCAGTCCTCTGCCATCTTCAGGGTGTGAAATCTGCCCAAGTGTTTAAACTTTTCAGCGTACTCAGACACTGACATGTCCCCTTGCATCAGCTGCAAGAACTCAACCTCCTTCGCATACCTCACACTATCTGAGAAGAACTCAGCATAGAACTTCTTTTTAAACAGTTCCCAGGTGATGGTCTCATGGCTGTCCTCCAACATCATCTTCATGCTGGACCACCAATGCATGATCTCTCCAGCAAGAAGGTAATCAGTGTATGCCAGCCTGTTCTCTGCAGGACATCTCTTAGCATCATAGATTCGTTCCATGTCCCGCATCCACTGATAAGCTCCATCTGGGCTAACTTTGCCGTGAAAACGGGATGGATGGTGTTGTAGGAAATCCTCTAAACTCCACTCTTGCACTCGGGGCAGTGAAGCTTGGGAAGAACCAACGGCTGAACGGTTTTCCCCTATTTGATGCAGGGCTTCTAAGTGCCTCTGCTGAGTCGCCTCTGCTGCTAGTCTTGCAGACTCCATCTGTTGTAAGGCTAGATTCTGCTGATTCACCATGTTAGCATTCTGCTGCTGCATGGCTGCAATCATCGCCTCAATTGCTCCCACCAAATGAGGATTATCTGGGTTTGGAACAGGAGGTGGAGGAGGTCTAGGTGCCATAGCTCTGATCACACAAAGAAGGAATCATCAGATTAGTCGACAGGTACAACAACTTATGCCAAACACATTACGAGGAACACACAACAGAAGCCAAGCAAGCTCACACCTACAGATCCTAAAGGAATCACTGCTCTGATACCAAAATTGTAACATCCCGTTTTCATAGTTTTTAAACTATTAAACAAAACATTTAAATTTTAATAATTCAGAAGCAAATGATGACATAGGCTAGTATAATATAATATAGTCATCCTCAAAATAACCATACATACCGCCTACACTAAACAAAGAGTTATAAAACACCCTAAGCATCTACTATAGGAACATGTAACTACTACTGCTGGAAAAAGTCCTGTAATGGATCAGAATCATAGACCAGGACCTCCTGCTATAAAACACCCTATTCATCCAACCACTCTCAAGATAAATCCCATCACCTCTATGATGGATCAGAATCATAGACCAGGACCTCCTGCTATTCCCCCCGACGTAATCCATCATACTCTACTTGAGTCTTAATGGTTACTAGGACCGTCAGGATGCCACCAATCTGAGTCCTCATGCCCTTACATTCACTAAAACCACATTCCTTAGGATTACCCTTGAAACCCTAACTCCAACATGTTCTTAATCATACCAATTTCACACTCAATTCCATCACATTGACCATCATGCATAAGAATTACATACAGAACCAGCCATTATCATATTCATGCAAGTAGTACAACATCAATTAGTAAAAAACAATGAAAGGAGCAAACTTCTGCAGGGAATCTCGCTTAGGCTAGAGAGTCTCGCCTAAGCTAGATAGGTCGTCTCGCTTAGGCGGGCTACTCTCGCTTGGGCGAGACCCCTTACAGTGGCAAGAAAATAAAATTCTGGACGAACTCTCGCTCAGGCTAAACTAGCTCGCCTAGACGAGAAGGTATCTCGCTCAGACGACTCCAGCTCGCCTAGGCGAGATTTCGTGCAGTGGCAGAGGTGATGCTCTGGTATTTTTGCTCAGGCGAGAGCTGCTCGCCTAGGCGAAAATACCAGGATTCCTCATCTGTTCCACGCATGCATCCTCGCCCAGAATCATCCCATACTCAAAAATCACACACAAACAGGTCCAAGCACCAATTAAACACAGAACAGACAATTCTACCACTCAATAACACATCTCCTACGAAAATTGAGCTAAAAGTCAGCTTCCCTTACCTAGTTAATGGAGAACGCCTTGGATGGGAGCAACGTAGAGAGGAGGGGCATAATTCTTTAATTTAACCTAGCAATTCCATCATTCCAACATGGATGAGGGAGGAACACTCAATTAGACTCAGAATAGAAGCAAGATTTCTTGATGAAATCTGGAATTGGACCTCAAAACGAAATTGGAGCTTACCTGGAGGAAGAAGGCTAGAGATGGAGGTAGCTTGAGGATCTGTCGGGGTCACTTCTCTAGCATCTGATTCAGAAGCAGAAGAAATTTGGTTAAGTGTGAAGGTAGCAGTGTAGGGGATGATGGTGAAGTAGAGAGAGTGGAGAGTTCAATGTTGGAATAAGGGGAAGAAAGAGACTGAAATAAAAGGGTTATCACACTATTAAATATAATTATGATTAATATATGTCAAATTATTATGATTAATGTATATTAATAATTAATATGTATTATATTATTATAATTAGTATATTTTAGTAGTTAACGCATACAAAATTATTACAATTCTTACATATTATTATTATATATAAATTTTTGTGAGCTAATTATATTTCAAATATGAAAATTTTATTATTAAAAAGAACTTGTAGCTTTTATAATTTTGTAATTTTTTTAGTGATAATTAAAGTGACATTTTCTCCAAAAATTTATAAATTTGATTATAATTTGATATAATTCACAAAATATTTATGGTTGTATTTTATATAAGTCATTATTACTAGTGTAATTACTATATATATTAAAATATTTAAGTTAATATATATTTATTTTTTGTGATTAATATATATTATTATTATTATATGTGCAATTTTAAGTATGAAAATTTTATTATTGAAAAAAAAATTCATAATTTCATTATAAGAGAATTGAGAAGTATTATTTATTGTTAAAGAAAAATAACGATTTAACTTTAATATAAGATTTTATTTAAAATTTTAATTTTTTGATTGAAATCTATTTCTTTATGGTGATTTTTCTTATAAATATTATATTTATTATGATAAGGAATCAATATGATATGGGTACAATTTTGAATTAAGTACTAGAGTATAAATTATATATTTTAATTTTTCCAAAAATTGATAAATTAACTAATCTATTAAATAACTATGTCGATGGAAAATTATATCTGTATAGTAATATTTTTATAAATATTATATTTATAGATATATGATAAGCAATCAATACGATATGGTTAGAATTGAATTTGAGTGCCAAACTATAAATTATATCTTTTAATTTTTCTAAAAAATAATCAATTAGTTAATCTATTAAATAACTATATGTTGATTGAAAATCATATCTGTATAGTGATTTTCTTATAAATATTATATATTATTAGATAGATAGATGATAAGGAATGAATATGATTATGGTTACAATTGAATTGAATACCAAACTATAAATTATATCTTTTTATTATCTAAATCTTTATCTTTATTGTAGAGTTCAAAACCCTATAAATAGATACTAATGTTACGGATACTACTCACTCAATATTCATATACACTCATTCGCTATAGCTATTCATAGAGTTAAAGAAATTTCTGGAGATTGATCTGTTCTGAGTCTTCATCTTGGAAGATCAAACTCAACTTTCTGGAGATCTCACTCTTTCCACTTCAAGATACCAAGGTTGCTTCAGGTTAGACGAAAATCAATTTCAATAATTCTTTATCTATATACTTATAATACTTACAAAGTTTTCGAGCATTATATATGTAAGGAAACGTTAACACGTAGCATTTGTGCATTAAGCAGAAACAGTGTTCATCACTGAAGATGGCACGCAAAGGGTTTATTCTGTTGGTGTTCTTCGCTCTTACCACACTCTCGTCGATTGGTTTTGCGCAACAGCACTCATCTGTTGCGGAAGTTCTTTCTCTGAATCGAAGCAGTTTTCCGACGGGCTTCGTTTTCGGGACAGCATCCTCGGCTTATCAGGTAAATGTTTTTCTTATTATAGACCTACATGTATACTAGGGTTGACAAGCGCAACTTATTTTGTTAACATTATTACTAAGTGTTTTAATACATACCATAGGTTTCATACCGTTCAGGATTCGAGAGATTGAGATTAGTTTAAATATTTCACATCTTTTAAAGATCAAATTGTGACAAAATTACTAACTGTTGGAAGTTCCATATCGACTAGAAAGATTTGACAATTCATAATATATATGTGAGGTGCAAACCTCACCTTACAAGCCGATTTTGTAGAGTTGAGTTAGACTTAAATCTCACTTCTAATATGCTATCAAAGCCAAGTTAAAACCTATCCTAGTGAACTTTTTTGAACTGTTTCACCTTATATCGGACCACTAACGGACCACCTACTAATTTCTTGTCCCATACATGAAATGAATATATCTCGGTGTGAGGAGGTACCAGAACACAAAACATATGAAAAAAATTTCATTTTGTCCCCTTAATCTTATATATTTATCTCTTCAACATATCGTCTCTACTGACGGATTTGCAAAACCCTTCACATTATTATTTGCAAACCATGAATTGTTTTCTTATGTTTCTCCATCATGGCTACGTATAGTACGAAGGTGCAGCAAACGAAGGTGGGAGAGGACCAAGTATATGGGATGCATACACTCACAAATATCCAGGTTTTTTTTATTGTGTTTCAATCTCTAATATGATATCATTGTGTTGTACTTTTTAAACTTAAAAATAATTGATAATAATCTGATTATAAATGTGTAATACTTGCAGAGAAGATAAGGGGTGTAAGTAATGGAGATGTAGCTGTTGACCAGTATCATCGCTACAAGGTAAATTTTAAATTCTAGTGATGACAACAAGAACCAATTATCTCTCTTCCTCAAAGTAATTAATTATTTTTGGATGTTTTTCATTTATATAACAGGAAGATATTCAGATAATGAAGAATATGAATTTGGATGCATACAGATTTTCCATCTCTTGGTCTAGAATCCTACCAAGTGAGATCAAAGTTGATAAACAATTTTTGTTTTTGAAATTATTGTAGTTGGATATTTCACGTTAACGATTTCAATCTTGTTGTTCATATATAGACGGAAAGCTGAGTGGAGGTGTAAACCGGGAAGGAATCAGATATTACAACAACCTTATCGATAATTTGCTAGCCAACGGTAACATTCATGTTTTACTCTTTTGTTTTTTTCTTTTTTAATTAAATTTTACATTTTATAGTAAAATGAAAATACATAAATATTAATATTGCAGGTATAGAACCATACGTGACACTTTTTCATTGGGATCTTCCACAAGCTTTGGAAGAAGAATATGGAGGTTTCTTAAGTCGTCGCGTTGTGTAAGTTATACAAAAATTATTACTTATTTTTCTTTTTTAAATTTGGTAAATTTTATACTAATTATAATTTTAAAACAATGACTTATTATATGAATATATTTCGACGTGAGGGGTGTGTTAGAATATAAGTGAGTGCAATCCTCATTTTACAAGTTGGTTTTGTGTGATTGAGTTAGACTTAAAACTCACTTCTACCAAGTTAGAGCCTATCCTAACGAACTTTCTTAGACATTCTGTTCCATCCGATATTGGGTCGCTAATTTATCCACGAACGAGATAAATATACCTCGACGTGAGGGGGTGTGTTAGAATATTTTCACTTTACAAGTTGATTTTGTGGGAATAAGTTAGGTTTAAAATCCACTTCTAATATGATATTAAAACTAAGTTAGAGCCTATTCTAATGAACTTTCTTGGACATTGTGTTCCATTCGATATCGGGCCGCTAATGGACCACCCACTAATTTCTTGTCCCACGCACGAGATGAATATATCTCGGCGTGAGGGGTTGTGTTGAAATATAAGTGAATGCAATCCTCACCTTACAAGCCGGTTTTGTGGGATTGAGTTAGACTTAAAACTCACTTCTAACCATTGTATTGTTGATTTTTCAGAGATGATTTTCGAGACTATGCAGAGATTTGTTTCAGATACTTTGGAAACAGGGTGAAATATTGGATTACTCTGAATGAGCCATGGTCTTACAGTAACAGTGGCTACGCAGTTGGGAGCTTTCCACCAGGTCGATGTTCTAAATGGTTAGATTCAACTTGTTTTGGTGGCGACTCAGGAACAGAACCTTATATAGCTGCACATAATCAACTACTTGCTCATGCAGCCGCTGTACATGTCTACAAGAAAAAATTTCAGGTTTTTTAAGCCTCTATGAGACCTTTTAAATCTTCATATTTCATTACAATTCCACATTGTTGCAAGAGCTCAAATATTATGGTATAACACTCTTATTATTTATGCAGAACACTCAGAAAGGACTCATAGGCATAACACTTAATTCTAATTGGTATGAACCATATTCAAATAGCCAAGCTGATAAAGACGCTGCAATTCGAGCTGTTGAATTCATGTTTGGATGGTAAGTTCTTAATTCTACACGAGAATATACAGTTACCGACGAATCTAAGAGTCTAAGCAAAGACAATTAGAAATTATTTGAATTTCAATGGATGAACCTTCTAAAATAGAACTAAAGTATTAAAGAAACAAATATATAAGATTAAATGGTCAAGTAGACATATACATATACATTATACCTTAAATCACGTTAAATTGTTTGTGTTTATTTCTTTTATTTTTTTTTTTTCCTTTATTGCCTTTCCTAATAACTTTTTTTAGATAATAATTTTAACAAAATCGTTTGCACCTCCTTATATATTGCTATTTCTTTTGTTTCCGACCAGAAATTTGATATTTTGATATGTGACGATGATTATAATAGGTACATGGAACCGTTGACAACATGAAGATATCCAAAGAGCATGCGTTGTCTGGTTGGTAAACGGTTGCCAAAGTTTTCAAAACATGAAGCAAAACTTGTTGCTGGTTCAATAGATTTTGTTGGACTAAACTATTACACTACTTATTATGCTGCCAATGCATCCAAAGCCAACAAACCTAGTTATACTACAGATGCTAATGCCAATGAAATAAGTGAGCAAAACCTTTTATCTATCAATTATATTTAAATTATAAATGTTAAGAATATGAAAATCACATTTTTCTTTGATTTTCATTTGCCACAGCTATTCGCAACGGAGTTTCTATTGGTCCACAGGTATGTATTTGTTCATGTCAAATTGTAGAAATATATAATTAGGAATTCAAGTTTAAGTTTAAGTTTTACATTGTTAAAAATAAAAAAATAGAATATTATATAAGAATAAAGACTCATAAATTCATTGTCTTAAGATTTTGTTTGGGTTGAGAGTGATGTTAATTCCTTTATATGATTGAGCTCGAGTCTCATTAATATTATATCTCCCTAATTAAACTCCTCCTTAAAACTTAACACATATCATTATTATAGTTATTGGTTTTTCTATAACTTGATTTGTAATTATACTTGCAGTTTGGTCCAAGTTGGTTATATGTCTATCCCAAAGGAATTAGAGAACTGTTGCTTTATACCAATAAATTATACAACAATCCTTTGATCTACATCACAGAAAATGGTAATTATATATCAAAATTCATTTTTATTATCTTCAAAATACATAGTGAATATTTAAACAAAATTATTCAAAATATAGAATTTTACTATATATATATATATATGTGATTCTTGTTCTAACATATGAATGTGTATTACTTTTTATTTAAAGGTATGGGTGATATTTACACTGATCCAACATTATCTGTTGAAGAAATGCTTCAAGATACTTACAGAATTGATTATTTTTACCGCCATCTTTATTATCTACTCTCAGCAATCAGGTAACACATCATTTTTTTTCACACAATAATATTTATTTATGTTAAATCTAAATTAATTTTTTTTTTTGTTGAATTTATAAGGGATGGCGTAAAAATAAAAGGATACTTTGCATGGTCATTGTTGGACAACTTTGAATGGAAAGATGGGTATGTTGTGCGATTTGGTTTAAACTTTGTGGATTACAAAAGTGGTTTAAAGCGACATGCCAAACAATCTGCAAAATGGTTCAAAGCTTTTCTTCACAAAGATTAGACTTGAGGGAATTATAGTATTATATTTATAATTTCTCTTTCATGTAATGCCAATTTTATTTCATTTAATAATATTCAATAAAGTGTGTGTTATTTTTATTATTTTTCAGTTAATGTAATGAAGCTTATTTAATATTTCCTCCAATCCTTTGATATGTGTTGGAAAACACATATATTAATTACATGTTTTTATTATTTGTACTCTTATCGTAAGGTAAAATAGAAAATTTCATACATATTTCATTATTAAAATAAAAAATATATTATATTTTCTTTGTTTTTCTAAAAGAAATTCCAACAATAAAATAATCCAAAATATATAGTTTTAGTATAATAAAACACACCTACTACGTATTGTCTCAATCCATATCTAATACATGTTTTTATTATAATATATATATATATATATATATATATATATATATATATATATATATATATATATATATATATATATATATATATATATATATATAAAAAATATATAAATAAAATAACAGTCATAACTAAACTGCCAATACTTATTTATTTCATGTTAATACAATCATAACAAAATCTTAAAATACAAAGAGAGTAAGAGTGAATTAACTATTCAATTTAACTTATAAAATGTTAATATGGATAAACTAAATATTCAATTCAACATATAAAAAACAATATATGTATATAAGACTAGCTTGGGATTAATATTAAGATACTAATATAAATATCATCTAGAAATATCATATAATAAAGTTTCTTTTTTTTACCGAGCATTAGGACAAGCGATGGTCACAGACCTTCACTTTGGAGAATGTCAGCCGACATATGAGTAGCTTTAGAGACATCAAAACGAAATGCAAAATAATTGTTTTTTAGTTATTGGAAAAGAAAAACTATTAAGTAATGGGACAACATGTGCGATTTTTTATACTTTTATTTTATTTTGAGATATTAAACACTACAATAAAATATCGTATTAATAACAAATTTCAATAATAAAAATATATTAGTCATCAATAATAATTAATTTAAATATCACTCTATAAAATAAAACAAAAAATATATAATTAATTATAAAATTAATCAGAGATCAATTTAAAAATCAATTTTTTTAATTATAAAAACATTAATAACTAATATTTAATAATTAATTTTTTTAAATAACTAAAACATTCGTACTTAAATAAATTTAGAAACCAATTTAAAGATTAATTATAAATTTTTATTTATAAAAAAAATATTTTAATAACTAATAATTTTTTATATTATAAATTGGTTATTATAATGATTAACAATTTTTATCAATAAAATTAATTAGTTGTTAATGAAATATGTTTTTATAATGAAATGAAGTGAGTGATCGTACTAATAAAACATATCTTAAAAACAATTCAAAAACATATCTTAAAAAAAATTCAAATACAACATGTGTGTACCATACAAAAGCTTTACTTTTCATAGGGTTCCAAATTACACACGGACAGTTATACAAATACCCAAAATGAAAAGCGGGAAATATTTCTTCATTTTTAATTTCGTAAATTTTTTGTGTTTATTACTATGAAAAATATTTTTTATTATTATTTTTATAGCATATTTTTTATTTTTATTAAAAGGTGTATATACATTTGAAAATATGGGATGCTAAACAATTAAAAGAGTGAAAGTATGAATAGTGAAAATAAGTGTTGTGAAAAAAGAGCCCAAAACTTTAAAAAGTGAGAAAATTATAAAGAAGGTTGTATGAATAAAACATGGTGGGCAAACAGCAAAAACCCAAATTTAAACAAATGAGTGTAGTCCAATAGTACACAAAATGTAGTATGGGAATGACAACAATTTTTTTAAAACTCGCAAATATCTACTTTTGTGTGGATATTTAAAAAATAAAAATGAAATATATATGTATAATATAAAGACTGTGTGAAGACTTTTGTGTGTTAGATACCAAAACTGATTCTACAATTTTCCTCTTTTTCCTTTGTGTCAGGAGAAGCTGGAGCTGTAAATGGCTTCTAAATTTATATCTACCTACTTTTACATTTACTCATTCATTATTTTTATTTTATTTTCCATTTTGCTACAATTTCCGGGTTTAGTTTTGTGCAGCTCATTATTACTTAGACATTTTTATTTTAAAACAGAAAATTGTTGGTTGCATATCCGAAGTTTGGAAAGAAATTATGGTAAAAAAATTTACAACAGTCACACTAATTTGTATAGTATTTTATTCTAAATTACTATACATATTATTTTATTTTAAATTTACTATATATTTATGACTTTCTTGATGATTACCTTGTGGTAGGATAATGTAGTTTAGAAAATATGAAGCAATGGAGTCCGTTACAAAATTAACTGATGTAATTATGCTTAGCTGTAGATTTTTTTACAGTTTTAAACAGTTAATTTTGCAATCAAAGATTATTTTTTACTTTATCCTCCCTAAAGAGTTTTATTTTTTTTGTTCGGTTGAGAGGATTGAAATGATGTAAATAGCTTTAAATTTTAAATATATTATATATTCCAGGATTAATTGATATACTCTTTTATTTAGTTTAATGTTTTTCCATGTAACCAATTAATATGCTAGAATTAACGTATAGGAGTGCACTTTAATGAGATAGAAAGGTTATCACTCATTTTAGATTGTAGTACTATGACTATACTGTTTATTGTTTACTTATTTAGGAGTATATGTTGGAGGAAATCACAGAAAAAATATATTTTTGGCAAGTTATATTAAGAAAAATGAGAAAAAATTAGCTGCGGAAGACAAATATCATTTGTCGGAAGGGTCACTTAAATATGTAATATATGTTATTTCTTTATACTTCATCCCAATCTTTAAAATATTACGGAGCGTGTTGAATGTAATTATTAAAATAAAAAGAAACTTCCTATAGGGATGGGGTTTTGAGGGGAGGAAGATTGTATGGGTGAAATGGGAGACAATTTGTAAACCTAAGGAAGAGAGTTGACTAGGTTTAAAAGATATGAGATATCTTAATTTTTCTTTTCTTAACAAATGGAAATGGAGGCTTATGAATGAAGAACCAGGTCTCTCGAGAGATATTATATCAAAATACGAGTCTTGGAGAACCCTAAATGAGACAAAAGAAGAAACACATGACTCATGGTAAAAGAGAGATATAAGGAAAGAGTGCAAGAGAGGATAATGGGATAATTGGTTTGATAGTAATTTAACATGGAATATAGGATCAAGAAATAAAGTAAAGTTTTGGGATGATGTGTGGACAAAGGATTTACCTCTAAGAGATAGATTCTCTAGACTCTTTGCTAACTCAGTTTTAAAAGATGCCACATTGGGAGAGGTTGGGTTTTGGAACGAAAACCAATGGTGGAATTTGGTGTGGAGAAGAGAATGATTTGAATGAGAGAAATTACTGGTAGAAGAATTGATGAAAGAGATATACAAGAGTGTACACATCAAAGGGATGGGAATGATGAATGGTTATAGAAGAGAAATAAACAAAAAAAATATACGGTAAAGTCAACCTCTAGGAGGTTTTATAATGGAAATAAAGTGGATGACAATGACCATTTTGCAAAACTTTGGAAATGCATAGCATTACAAAGTGCTCAACATTTTGCTTGGCGAGTTTTTGTCAATAGAATTGCAACGAAAGACAACTTGAGTAAGAGAGGAATGACACTAGGAAATAGAATGTGTGAAAAATTAAAGAAGAATTAGTTGTTAGTAATTTTGGGTCATGCATATATATGATACATAATTAAATGTGTTAGGGCCATTATTTATAAAGCCAAATAATAAAGTGATCTGACTAAATTAAAGATTTGGCTAAAGACATATGTCATGAAAATAAATATTGTGTAGAGACCAGTTAGTAATTTCTAATTTGATGAGGGGCCAAATTAGAAATACTAAAACTTAAGTAATTCAGTTTATAAATTGTCGTGGTCCCCTTCTGAGAGCACACACAAAGTCATAACGTACTCTTCCTGTTCCTTTCTCCCTATCCCCATCAAGCGAGAAAACCAAAGGGAATTAAATGTGCTCTACAGGAGGAATATCACTGTATCATTAGGGCTCTCTAATATTATCGCTATGGCCAATTCAGGTACGCTTCCGTTTACTTTTTACAGCATGATTATCAGTATGTGATATTGTTTATGATTGATTGTTAGAATCAATAATAGGATCATATTCTGCGTTTATGCTTACATGTGGTATCAGAGCCACCCATACTTGATTTATGTTTGTCTTTGGTTAATTTAATTAATTTCTATTCAGAACCCTAAATTCCTAATTCTGAAACCCTTAATCCCAATTTTCTTTTTTTTTTTTGGAGAAAAACCTCAAATAGAGAATCCTAGGGTTTCTTAAAACCCTAATTGAAGTAAATTATTTTAATTAATTTTGAATTTTGGGTTCAAGACATTTGAACATAAGGATTTATATTTTAGAATATAAATAATTTTATTTATTTTATATATTTTTTGGTTGTTTAATATATAAAATAAATATATTTGGTTTTGGAATAAATATATAATCAAATTTTGGTTTTGTTTAATATTTTAAATGAATTAATTGAATCAAGAAGTCACCAAAGTGACCTCTTTTGAGTAGATAGTTCATGAAAAATGTTAAATGTTGGTGTTTATGTACGTTCATGCGAGTATTGATCGTCCAAATGAAGATTAATATTTGGCCGGATTGCATACACACTTGTAATGATAAACATGTGATAATTATAAGGATTTGCTTTGTCGATAATAAATTAATCCAAAGATTAGTTTGTTGTTGGACGTGCTTTATTATCAATGTTTGATCATTACAACCAGATACCCCTAGCAGTTAATATTACTGTCCAAAGACTTGATATTAATGGTGCATTAGGTGTCTTGGGATGGGTTAAAACCATTATTTGAATATTTTTATAGTGATTTATTTTATTATGTGAGCACAATAAGTTATTCCTCTTGTTTTATATATAGCTTCAGTTGCTTCTGTATCTACCAATGTGAATTTTGTTCCGATCCTCAATGGAACAAATTTTAAGGACTGGAAAAGGAACATGGAAATTGTTCTTAACTGTATAAGTCTAAAGCATAGTCTTGCTATGGTATGTTCTGAGGTCAATTTAGCGTCAGTACCTAGTAACACTTGGTGGTTAGACTCAAGTGCTACTACTAACATCAGTGTTTCTATGAAGGGTTGCCTAAACTACCGGAAGCCAATTGATTATGAAAGATGGATATATGTTGGAGATGGCAAATCGGTGGAGGTGGAGGCTATTGGGCATTTTAGATTATTATTATGTACTGGTTTTTATTTGGATTTGAAAGACACTTTTGTTGTGCCGTCATTTAGACGGAATTTAATTTCAGTTTCTTATTTAGACAAATCCGATTATTCTTGTTCATTTGGAAACAATGAATTTAGTTTGTCTTTTAATTCAAATATTGTTGGAACTGGTTCACTTTTGGATTATGATAATCTATATTTGCTTGATACTGTGACCACCTATAATAAAACCCTCAATACAGAATCTCATGGTACTAAACGTAAAATTGACAATACTCAATTTGGAGCATTATGGCACAAGCGCTTAGGTCACATCTCTAAAAATAGAGTTGAACGACTTGTGTCAAATGGAATCTTAGAGTCCATTCACTTCACAAACTTTGATGTTTGTGTTGAATGCATTAAGGGCAAACAAACCAAAGCGAAGAGATTATGTGCATATAGAGCTTCAGACGTCTTAGAGTTGATTCATACAGATATTTGTGGGTCATTTCCTACACCTTCTTGGAATGGTCAACAATACTTTATATCATTCATAGACGATTACTCAAGATATGCATACTTATTTCTTATACATGAAAAGTCACAGTCTTTGGATGTATTCAAATCTTTTAAAGCTGAAGTTGAAAATCAAGTCAACAAAAGAATTAAGTCTGTTAAATCTGACCATGGTGGTGAGTACTATGGCAGATATGATGGATCAGGTGAACAGCGTCCAGGACCGTTTGCCAGGTACCTAGAGGAATGTGGAATTGTCCCACAGTACACCATGCCGGGATCACCCAGTATGGATGGTGTAGCTAAGAGACAAAACCAGACTCTTAAGGATATGGTAAGGAGTATGATTTATCATTCCACCTTACTAGAGTCACTCTGGGGAGAGGCACTAAAGACGGCAGCTTATATTCTAAACAGAGTACCAACTAAAGCAACTACTAAAACACCTTATGAGCTTTGGATTGGGCGAAAGCTTAGTCTAAAGCATTTCCATGTGTGGGGTTGTCCAGTTGAGGCAAGGCCTTATAAGCCAAATGAAAAGAAATTGGACTCCCGAACAATAAGTAGTTACTTTATTGGTTATTCTGAGAAATCCAGGGGATATAAATTTTATGATCCCATATTAAAGACAATTTTTGAGACAGGGACTGCTACATTCTTTGAGGATATTGAGTTTGGGGGGAAGAATCAGATTAGGAAATTTGTTTTGGAGGAAGAATCGGTAATAATTCAAGAACCGATTCAAACAAATTACTTTTGATGAAGTAAGTTCAGAACCTCCACAAAACATTGCTGATGAACCCCATACTCAAGATGATTTGGTTGTTCGTGAAGAACAAACTCAAGATCCTCAACAACCTATGCTTCATGAGTTAGCACCTTTGCGGAGATCCATGAGAGAAAGCTGAAGTGCCATTTCATATGATTATGTTGTATTTCTCCAAAAAAATGAAGATCCTAACAATGGTGTGATGGAAGATGATCCAATCATCGTCCGTCAAGCCATACAGGATCCTAATTCAGAAAAATGGATTGAAGCAATGAGGGAAGAGTATAAATCCATGCAAGACAATAAAGTTTGGGAACTTGTCCCATTACTAGAAGGTGTGAAACCCATTGGTTGTAAATGGTTATTTAAGACCAAACATGATTCTAACGATAATGTAGAGAGGTATAAGGCTCGTCTTATAGCTAAGGGATTTACTCAAAAAGAAGGGATTGACTTTAAAGAGACTTTTTCTCCAGTTTCATCAAAAGACTCTTTTAGGACAATTATGGCTCTTGTTTCACATTATGATTTGGAGCTTCATCAAACGGATGTCAAAACGGCGTTTCTCAATGGTGACATTGACGAGATGATCTATATGTTGCAACCAGAAAATTTTGTGTTAGGAGACCCAAAGAATATGGTTTGCAAATTGACTAAATCCATTTATGGACTAAAACAAGCATCCCGTCAATGGTACCATAAATTTCATCAAGTAATTCTCTCATTTGGCTTCGAGATGAAACTTGTTGATGATTGTGTGTATCACAAGTTTAAGGGGAGCAAGTTTATTTTCCTGATCTTGTATGTTGATGACATTCTGTTTGCCACTAATGATATAGGCATATTGCACGAAACTAAGAAATTTCTGTCAAAGAATTTTGAAATGAAAGATCTTGGTGACGTCTCCTTTGTATTAGAAATTCAGATACACCGAGATCGATCTCGGGGTATTCTAGGATTATCACAAAGGAGCTATATCGATAAAGTTCTTAAAAGTTTAGCATGCATGAATGTAAATCCGGGGATACTCCAGTTGCTAAGGGAGACAAGTTCAGTCTCAATCAGTGCCCAAAGGGAAATTTGGAAATTGAGGAAGTGAAGAAGATTCCTTATGCGTCAGTTGTAGGGAGTTTGATGTATGCCAAAGTATGTACGAGTCCAGACATAGCATACATAGTTGGGGTTCTAGGCATATACTTAAGCAATCCAG
>Ga0214542_1006747_pt1 | contig 20629 bp, 16 predicted proteins | sample CNSS1metaG_FD_160096 | JGI IMG/M metagenome (GOLD analysis project Ga0214542, IMG submission 160096) | Root nodule microbial communities from cowpea collected in UCLA plant growth center, Los Angeles, California, USA - CNSS1 | ecosystem: Host-associated > Plants > Roots > Nodule | place: USA...
TCTTCATGGCCAAGGCTCCCAAAGGAAGGTTCTAGAACATTCTAGAAGACTTGGTGTCCAAGGCATGTGGGCCTCCCCTTTCTAGATGCTTCTAGAAAGTCTTATTCCTTCTCTCTCTTCCTTAGGATGCCAAGTGTCTCCTATGTGGTCCTCCTCCTTTCTTATTCCTACAAAAGCAAATTAAGGAATTTATTAGCATGTTGGTTTAAGGTTAAGCTAATCTTTTGAGTAAACAAGTCAACCCAAAGTCAAGGTCAACAAGTCAACTTAAAAATAGTCAACCAAGCCAACTTAATGGAATTTTAAACTAAAGAAAACAAAAGCAAAGGAAGGGATCAAGGAACTCCCTTTCTTCTAAGCATGTGTCATGGGCCATCATCCTTGGTAGGGATTAATCCTTTATCAGCTATGTTATCCCATTTCCACACCGGTATGTCCAAAGGCTGTAGGATTCCACCAGGTCTCTGATGCTCAACCTTCGCCTTTTGACATGTTAACAGGCAGACACAAACTGTGCCATATCCCTCTTCATACCCTACCACCATAAGGTCTCCTTGAGATCTTGGTACATCTTAGTCATGCTAGGATGCAAACTAAGATGACTCTTATGCTCTTCCACAAGGATTAACCTCTTTACCTTAGCATCATCAAGTATACACACCCTACCTTGGAATCTTAGTATACCGTCATTTCCCAATGCAAAAATCCCTCGCTTTGTTTGATCCAAGTTGTTCCACTACTCTTTTCAAATTGGCATCAAACAATTGTATTTCTTTGACTGAGTTCAAGAAGTCACTGGATATAGTCAGGGTACTACACCTAATGAACTCTGATCCTAACTCAACCTGTAGCTTCATGTCTCTGAATTTCTCCAGCAGCTCCACCTCCTTGATCATGAGGTGTGCAGTATGCACTGTCTTCCTACTCAAGGCATCTGCCACCACATTTGCCTTCCCCGGGTGATACAAAAGCTCAAAATCGTAGTCCTTTAGGAATTCCATCCACCTCCTCTATCTCATGTTCAACTCCTTCTAATCAAACAAATAATTGAGGCACTTGTGATCGCTGAATACACGAAATTGGGCACCATAGAGGTAGTGTCTTTAGATCTTCAAGGAAAACACTACAGTTGCCAACTCCAGGTCATGAGTGGGGTAGTTTCTCTCATGCACCTTAAGTTGCCTTGAAGCATACGTCATCGCCTTCTTCTCTTGCATCAACACACAACCCAAACCTATATGTGAGGCATCACAGTAAACCTCAAAGAGTTTACCAACATCCAGGATGACCAATATGGGAGCACTCATCAACCTTCTCTTAAGATTTTGAAAGCTTTCCTCACACTTATCCATCCAAGTGAAAGGTTGGTCCTTCTGGATAAGCTGTGTTAGAGGTGTCACTATCTTGGAGAATCCTTCTATGAATCTCCTATAGTAGATAGCTAGACCCACGAAACTCCTTATTTCTGTTGTTGACTTGGGACTTTCCCACTTAACCACTGCGTCCACTTTTGCTGGATCCACTACTATGCCTTGTGCAGATATCACATGCCCCAAAAATTGCACCTCATTCATCCAAAATTCACACTTGGATAACTTAGCATACAACTGTTTCTCCCTTAGAACACTAAGCACCAACCTCAGTTGTTCTGCATGTTCCTCCTACGTCTTGGAGTAGATGAGTATGTCGTCTATGAAGACTATGATAAACTTATCTAAGAAAGGTCTGAAAATCCTGTTCATGTAGTCCATAAACACAGCCGGAGCATTGGTCACACCAAAAGGCATAACCACATACTCGTAGTTTTCATACCGGGACCTGAAGGTTGTCTTCTACACATCATCTGCCTTTACCAAGATCTGGTGGTATCCCGACCGTAAATCTATCTTGGAAAACACCGACGCGCCATGCAACTGATCCATCAGGTCGTCTATTCTCGGAAGGGGATACTTGTTCTTGATCGTCATTTTGTTCAACTACCTGTAGTCCACACACAGACGTGAACTCCCATCTTTTTTCTTCACCAACAACACTGGTGCTCCCCAAGGCGAAGTAATGGGTCGAATGAACTATTTCCCCAATAGCTCCTCTATCTGACTCTTGAGCTCCACCAACTCCGCCGGGGCCATACAATATAGAGCCATCGACACTGGACCGGTTCCTGGCACCAGGTCAATAGAGAACCCCACCTCTCTACTAGGAGGCAACCCTAACTCTTCCTCCGGGAATACATCCTCAAATTCATGCACCACCGGTATAACTGACATCCCTTCTTATTTCTCCACCTCTAGATGCGTGAAGATTATGTAGCACATTGCGCCACCTTGTATCTCCTTCATAACTCATTATGAAGATAACAACTCATGCTCCTTTGAGTTGGGGAAGAACAATATTTTCTCTTGGCAATCTATAAGAATGCGATTGGCAGAGAGTCAATCCATCCCCAAGATCACCTCCAACTCCTGTAGAGGTAGGCATATCAAATTCCCTTTATATTTATGCCCCTCTACGTCCACTGGACATCTAGCACACAAGGACAATGTCCTGACCAAGCCCGACACCGGAGTAGATACCACAAGTTCACACTACAGCTCACACACTGGCAGACCCAACCTTTTCACACAAGCATCTGACACAAAAGAGTGTGTCGCTTCAAAATCATACAACACACAACATTTCATTCCAGCAAGAATTAGTGGGAAGCTATGATCGAGTAGAAGAACCAATGAAGTCTTTGCTAGTCGATTTACAATCAAATATACTTTTTGCTATACTTTACACTTTACTTATTATGTCTTACTTTTTCTTCCATAACAATTTGTTTGATTAGTTATAGACTAATATGGAGAAGTGAATGACTATACCAGACATGGGCTACGCTATTGCTAATTGATATAATGTCACCTTATACGGTTTGCCATCAGTACAAAATATTATGATCTTCCCACTATGTACTACAACACCTTCTGATATAAGACAACATCGATTAATCAGTATAGGACATGTTCAAAGTTTTCATTTTGTATAGGTAAAGTGATTAGTATTTTCTACTAATGTAAAATCATTTTCATTTACTAATTTTATCTTTACAGGTTCACCTACAAGAAGGTTGTCTTATACCGATGATGGATATCATATCGCCTATCCATTGTTACCCCAAGACTCAAGCATGGTAATTCTTTTATGTTAGTAGAATACAAACATTTGTATAGTTCATGGGCGGAATACCAATTATGTAAACCTGCAGCAAGACAAATATTTATATTATGTAACCACATTATATAAATGCAAATAATAAATATGAAGTTCTTCTGTTACAAAACATTAATAAGAAGTTCAAAACAACATAAGAGATAATAAAAACATTGCTAATACATGTAAATAAGCGAAGTTCAAAACAACATTAAATAAACATGTTGCTATCTAGACGTAGATGAACGTCTACCTCGTACATTACGACCTCCTCTATTGTTGAGGGCACTCCACTGTTGAGTAGTGCGTTTTGTGAGAGCTCTCGCGCTAAGCACCATTTGGGCACCATTTCCTCTGTTTTGGTTTTTTATCCTTTCAATTGTTGTTATGCTTGTGCATTATTGATTCTAGTATAATAAGACTGCAATTGATATAATTTTTGTATAATATGTGATTGATTTTGAGATGTAGTATAGTGTATGTATTGATTTATGGATTCAAGTAAGGTTACATCTTAACATTCTAATGATCATTTAGACTCATATAAAGTACAATGGTTCATGTGGTGAGAATAGTAGGAGGTCTTAGTCTAAGACAAGATAATGACCTTAGATGATTAAGGATCAATCTTGTGTGTGGTAGAGTGAAATCCATTGGAAATGGCTTTGTAGAGCAGTAGAAGCTACCACAAGTGCAAGTTTCCAGTTTAATCCGATTTCAATACATGTATTCGAATAATTGAGTTAAAATGTTTATTATGCTTAGGTGATTCATGCTGCTAGTTTTAAAATGATTCAATTGTTGTTTAACTCTTTTAATTTTGCTAGCTTACACTTTCCTTGTGTCTCTGTTTTCTTAATTGCCTTCTTCTTTTGCAATGATAACCATACATTGTTAGGAGCAGATGATGAGATGCCTGTTGATCCAGATCAGGTTGAGGGAGAAACCATTGTTTAGCTTAGGTGTTGAAGATAGTACTATATCATAGCTCCTTTTGAAATACTTTTTTTCTTATGTTTTTATTATGCCTTTAAATCTCATGTGTAACTTTGTATATTCGAATGACTGTAATAGTTGATCTAGTATACTCCTATATGTTTGCTCATTTATATTAAATTATGTGATGCTTTATTTAAAAGTTATTTATATTAAATGGGATGTTACACTTGTACTTCTATTTTAGTTTTGGAGGCCTCAACAAGTGAACGACCTTTCTCACCTTCATCATATGCTCTTGTTCGCTTTCAGAAAGACAATGAGAATGGAGAACAAACCATCATGCTTCCCAACCCCACCCTCGAAGATGAAACACCCCTATGGGGATGAGAATTAAACTCATATGGTCCTAGGCTTATATAGAAAGCACAACAGATACAACTCGGATACCATTTTTTAAAATAAATAGAAAACAAATTCATTTACCAAGTAATAAGAAAAAAAATACATGTCTCATTGTTAACAAAATGTAAATTTGTCATTTTAATGAAATATTTACAAATGAAAAAAAAACTTCTTTCTCTGAAAATACTAAAAACAACTAAGGAAAATTGCTCTTTGGCCCACAGTCTTTTTGATTTAACTCATAATTTTGTATTGTTGTCTAAAGCGATTTTTGTTATAGTAACATAGGAGTTCTCACACATAGATTACCTCTTATTGAAACACAACACATAATTCACAATCACCAAAATATATATATTCTTATGAAAACAAAGAATCTCTCATCATACAATATTTAACAATAATGTACCCATTCACATATTAACATAATTATGAATAACAGAAAAACCTTCCTTTACCGAATGCTCAACTTAACTACATATTCAATAAATAAAAATCTAGACTTCAATTTTTCATGCCAACATGCATATTCACCGCATAACAACAATTTCAACATAGTATTTGCACAACATAACTTTTGCACATATTAGATCACATAACTCGCATTTCGTCATATTTTAATATCCATTCACACATAGTTAAACTCCTAAACCTTAAATCTTTGAAAACCTAAATCATGGACAAATCCTAGTTTCTAACATATATTTCACCGCATAATAATGACATGAACCCAAATCATTTCCAAACAAATGACAAGACTAGTTAGCTCCCATACCTGAATACTCAATTTTCAATTAAACTTCTCCAACCTTCACTCTCACATTCCTCATTGTTTATCCTAAAAATCATTCATGTTTCTATTAAACTAGTGCATTTCTTTGATTTGAATGTCTCAACACTACTCAACCGGCCTACCCTATTTATAGTGAAACCTTCAGCCTAAAGTCCAATTATTTTCTGAGATTCAAAGAAAAGAAAAAAAAAAAAAATCAAAGAAAGCATCTTGGAGATAGATTACTATATTCATCGATCTAATTTAATTTATACATCCCTTATAATGTTTAATATTTTTTAATCTTCTCAATTGAATAATTATTCACCAAATCTTATCTCTTTAAAAATCTTTTTAAATGAAATAAAGGTTTATCTTGATCTCCTTAATTTGTCCTATCTCTCCAACTCAAACATCATTGTCATTTTAACCTACTAAATCATCGTTTAACATAAAAAAATATATAGAAACCAAATTAAGTAAAAGAAAAATTGAAAAAAAAAACATTGATCATTCTTATAAATGTATATGAACCTACATTAAGCTTAAAATAAAATATAAATTATATTATCCAATAAAAAACACTAATAAAATTAATTGTAAATGTTGATGTAAAAATTTGAACGTTGTAAAGCGATCATCACCCTTTATTTGAATGGGTATAGAGAATCGATTCAATATCCAAACCCCTCTTGTAAGTTTTCGCCATCACCAAAGGTACACCCGGTCACTACAATTCCTTCTCAGAATCCCAGCATGCACCGTTAACTGATCCACCGTCACGTCACACTCAACTCTAACGTTGATCTTCCAAGTCGTAACGGACCCCACTTTAATTTCCACCGGCACACTCAGCTCCAACTTCAACGGCACGCTCCATTCGGTCACAGCGTTCATCAACGCCGTCTGGTCCGATACCGTTAGTTGCACGTCGTTTCCCGTCAGCACCGCCTTCAAGACGGTCACGTTATTAGACGGCTGGTAAAACGCGGGCAACACACCGTCACATAACCTAACGTCATTGTAGAACATCGCAACGGAGCTCCCCTCCTTGTAGGAGATTCCGATCTTGTCGTTACCGTTATAAGCTCTAATGACGACGTCAAACTCCGGCGAGAACGCCGTTGAGGTGAGGTTTACTCCCTTGACCGCGACCCGTTTGATGGTGTAAGCCGGTGCCTCCGGCCGGTAAATAAGGTAGAAAACGCCGGCAGCGGCTCCGAGCAGAATGACGAGGACGATGATGATGAAGATAAACCAGCAGAGACAGCAGCATCACCCGCACCGTCTAGGTTCCCGGCGATTGTAGTGAGGGTAGCGACTGGTAGTTTCCGACGGGTGAAAGTGCTCGGGGACATTGATGTAGACTGCCGGCGGCGGCGAGGATTTGGCGGCAGCGGGAGACGGCTTTTTTTGCGAGAGCGGCGGATTTCGAGGCTGAACTTTGCCTGCCATTGGGTGAGTCACTCAGTAATGAGTTAACTGAGTGTGTTTTTCTTACATGTTATCTATGAAAGTGAAGTGAAAACGTGCGCGTAAAAAGTAGAAATAGAACTGCGCAACACGGTGTCGTTTACGTGGAACATCAGGTACGCGTTTTCTGTCCTTAGAATTCCCTTTTAGTTTGGTAATCTTTTTTCTATTCCATTTTTGAATCCATTCCTTCTCAAGTTCGAAATAAATAATAAAAAGAGTTCCTCAATTTTTACTTAATTTCCTTTTGTTTTTTTATTCTCATTTATTAATAATTTACCTACCATAATTTTATTTATTTATTTATTTATAATTAAGCAGAACATTCTTTTTGCCCTTCACGCGTTTTCATTAATTAGAAATTTATCTTATTTATAATATCTTGATTATCACACAAATTTTTCTAGGGGGATAATTAAATATAGATTTTATGTCATTAATAATTTTTACAACAATGTATCAATCCATCAACCTAATTTACGAGGACATGATGTACATTTAAATTATATTTAAAAAAGTATCAATATTATAAAACGCTAGTAGAAATTAGAGATGGCAAAAAATCCGTCCCCATGGGTATTGCCCGAACCCGTCCCCGTTTTGACGGAAAATCTCCGCATTGACTGGGTATGGGTATGGGTATGGAGAATTCCCGACTTTTTTCAATTGGATAAGGGGATGGTTACGGGGATGTACATATCCCCGCCATAATACCCGTCCCCGCTATATCTCTGTCATCATTTAAATTATTAAAATAGTCACAATTAATTACGCAATCTCATATATATATATATATATATATATATATATATATATATATATTATTTCTTCTAATTATTAGGTTTGTCATGAAACTCATTAGTATCTCCAATATATTTTTCATCTTATCATAATATTTATGTAATTATGTTAAAATGATGTATGTCAATTAAAAAAATTTTATGTCTCATATTTGAATAATTCTATATTTTTAAATATTATTATTTATTGTATATATTTTCCTTTCACATGAGTATGTTTAATACTCTCAATTTACGTGTTTAATTATTAAACCTTTCATTTACTAGGTAATATAAAAAAAATTTCTTTACTTAACTTTATTAATTTTTGTTTTATTTGAAAGACTTTTTTGTTTCGCTAAAACAATTATTTCTCAACCATTGAGTATATATGTTGATATTTAAAAAGTGTTCTTAGATGTCTAAGGTATTTTTCATCTTATCATACCCTTAATTATACATTCGTTTCCCTTTGTACGATTTCTTTTAATAGTTTCTCAATTTTTTTCCAAGACATACATTTGTTAATTTTTTAATATTTTTATTTGTTGTTTATTTTCATCATGTAGAATACTGTTTTAGTATATTTTATCTAATTATTTTTTATTTTCTAACTCATTATATCAATCATACTGTAATTTTTCACTATAATTGTATAAATAACTTTTATTTACTACAATATCAAAATTTAATGTAATTGCCATGAATATTTTTTTTAACACCATCCAACATATATTGTAGATACAATATCCATGTTAAATTTTTTTATTATGTTTATTATTTCTTATTTGCGTCATTTTGATTAAGTGATGTATTATCATTTTTATTAGTGTATAAAAAAAAGAGATTCATTAGAATTTAAAAAATTGAAGTAAACAAACATTTAAAATATATTTTAATTTGAATATTTGTTTTCCTTTAATTTTTTTTTAAATATTTTTAAATTTTATCAATTAGGTTTTTTTTAAATGTTTGTAGTTTGCAAATTTAATAAATATTTTAGTTCTCATGAAATTTTATTTGGTATTCTAATCTAAAATGTAAACAATTACAATTTATTTCAAAGTATTTGATATCAAAGAAACAACCATACTCCTAATATTGAATATTTGATAATATTATGTTTCCTTTACCGTAATTTTTCATTATTTAAAAAAAATAATTAAAATTATATTGAAGTAATAAGGAAACGAGTACGAGTATGGGTACAAAATTATACCCGTTACCCGGTGGGGATGGGGATGGGATAAAACTTTGATACCCATTGAATTTGGGTATGGGGATGGGGATGAATTTTTTGTATGGGAATGGGTATGAGATAGTGAAAACCGTCCCCGTCTCGCCCCGTTGCCATCCCTAGCAGAAATACCATCATGCATATGCGTTTTAATTTTATGAGAACATAAATAATAAAATTATTCTTATTATAATTATTAAAATAAATATAGGTAACTTTTACAATAAATGTTTTTATTTATTTTAAAAGTAACTTTTTTATTATAAATAATTATTTTATTTAAAACATATTAAATTTAAAAGTAGTCAAATAAAAAAGTAATTGAATTTTAAAAATTAATTATTTAAAGAATAAAATTAGTAAGATAATGATTTTAATTAAAAAGTAAAACTAAATATTTACATAAAAAGGAGAATCTCATTTATAAATTTGTAAATGATATAAATTATTCATGTAGTATTAAATGTTATCAATGTAAGTTTTCCATGTAAAACTATAATTGTTTAATTGATTAATTACATTTTAATTAATTATCAATATAATATATTAATATATTTTTTCTTATATACATTACAACTTTATTATTTTATTAAGATTTAAAATATAAACTATAAATTATAATTTAAAATAATAATCCATTGATCAATACATAAAAATCAATTTTGACTGAAAATTATAAAAATCATTAGAGCTTAAAATTAATATAGTTCACATAAATGTTCAATTATATTTTCAGTTCTTAGTAAATTTGGAACCTTTCAATTGAATTCCTAATAAAATTTTATAGTCTATTGAATACTTAATAAATTATATTTTTCAATTCTCAATCACTTCTCCATCGACAAACCATTGGTAAAAAAGTTTCTAGTGGCCTTAAGTAATGTTGTTGTGTAGGTAAACCATGAGGAAACTTTACGTGAACAATGAGATTCTCTTTCACCTCCAAAACATCCAAAGCATCGTCGCATTTTCTAGTTTGGGCGTGAAAAATCCTGTGAAGAAATTGAATATGAGCTTCACGTTTCGAAGGTGAACATTAAAAAACATGGAGGTGGGAATCGAATTAGAACATTGGTTGTGCAAGTGAAAACACATGAAACTTTAGCATAGTTCCATGGTGGGAAAAAAGGTTTAGTGAGAGTGTTATCTTTTGTAATGAGGTGCACACTACAAATTAAGAAGGATTGAACTGAAGATGCAGTCCTATGTTGCTTGGCAAAAAGCCTTTATATGGAGATTAATTTGATGGTGCACAATGTAAAAGCAATGTGCTTTGGTAGAAAATACATTATGGAGACAAGTGAAGATTTTGTAGTCCAGTTAGGCCATATTTAAGAAAGAAGGGTTTGTTGTTTATGCATCATTCATGGCATTATTAATTGCTTTTAGAGATTTTTTGTTTATTAGTGAAAATTTGTTAATTACTGAAATGATGAAGTATAAGTTGAGGATGAAGATGGAAAAAAAGAGAGAATAAACGTGCATTCATTAAAAACATAAACTAATAGTACATGGAATATGTTTCTAGAGTTAAACATAATCAATAGTGAGAAGTGCACGCCTCAATAATGTTCACACACGTTCATTTTGGTATCCTAGTGTTTGACAATAAGAGTATTTTTTGGATTGATCATGTTGTCCTTTATGTCCATTTCCATTCTCTTAACTTAGGCTTACCCTTTAATGTTATTTTTATTTTTTGATGTTGGCATAGTATCTCGCTAGTGTAAGGTGAGTATTTTTCATTCTTGAGTTTACCATAAAGGCCTTCATAGACACGAAGACTTGATTCAATGTATGCACAAGTGTAATGTATATTGTCAAATTGCGGTACACATTGCATGCAACAAGCACATGGGAGCATCATATGTGTAGTTTTTTGAATTTTCCACACATCACAATTTGTCGAAGTGATTGCAAATTTACCTGATGGTCATATATTCTATGTTTCCTCTATCAAAAATCTAGTGCTCCTCTTGTCAAAGGAAAACACTTTATGAGTGCTTGCCTTATATTACATCTTCAAATTCCCTTGTTGCGATATGTCTTCCTTTGTATGTGAAGAATTTTTTGCAATGGGTGTATGATTCTATCATCACATAAGAGATTAGAAGATTCCTTGTTTTCTCCCATACAAAGTTGATTGACTCAACTATATTAGTAGTCATATGTCCCAACCATCGACCATTGTCCCATGTAATCATTTGCCTCTTGGGATATCATCAAACCATTGTGCTATGACAAGTTGTTGTTGGAACTATCATATAGAATGGGTTAAGTCAACCCAAGTCGTCTTCAAATAAATCTAATACAAGAGACCATTGACCATTGTCCCATGTAAATATTTTCCTCTTGGGATATCATCAAACCATTGTGCTGTGACATGTTGTTGTTGGAACTATCATATAGAAAGGGTTAAGTAAACCCAAGTCATTTTCAAATAAATCCAATACAAGACCTTCTCTTAGAATAGGGGGTTTTAAATAGTAAAGATGAAAGGGGACTTTAAATAGTAAAGATGAAACAATTAGGAATATAAACATCTATAAAAGAGGTTAGAAATATAAACAAATAGTACAGAGAAAAGGGTTTTTTTTTTTAAATAGTTAAAGAAATAAAAATAAAAAGACTAGTTGATCCTCCAACTCTTCCATAGTTGAATTCTTCATTTGCTATCAAATGATTATCATTTTTTAATTTATAAACATAAACCTCAAATTAAATAAATAATGTTCTATTAATTCATTACAACTCTCATTCATTCTAAGCGTATATGATTGAGCTTCGTTTTATACTTTACTCAATATTCTAAGCATTTATGACTAAAGTAATAATCTATTATTCTATTTTTTTATTAAGTAAAGTAGTTACAAGTTTAAATTAATGAAACAACTGTAAATTATGTTATATAGTTTCTCACTTTCCAACCGTAGAGAAATCAAAACCTATTAACATTTCTCTTATTCCAAGCGTATACAAGCTAAGTGCTCTTTTACTCTATACATGTTCTAAGCATATACATATGAATATTTGCTTTTTCACTTACGAAAAAAAAATTATCAGAATTAAGCAAATTTACAAGAATCCTAATTAAAATTTAAAACTAAATTACCTACACACGTTCTAAGACAATCCTAAAAGCAATAATCTGAATTCAAGAAAAATAGATGAAAATAGACTCTCATAAATAAATAAAAAGAGCAACTATTTAGTTGCACATAACCTCAAAATTCAATATGAAATTACAAGATAATCAACCACGAGGAATTAGTTTTCCATGTGGAAGATGACCCAAAACATGGACTTTTAGATTTTATTGGAGAAGAGTAAAGGAAATAATAAAGGAGCATAAATTTGAAAATAACTATTTTTTCCCTTGCTCTTTGAGCAATTTTATTTATAAATTCTCTCTTTTCTTCCTTTGCACTTAAGCTTTTTTTTTTTTTTTTGCTTTTTCTTTTCTTTGCCCTTTATTTTTGATGAACAATTATTTTTATGGGGAGGACGTCACTACTCTCACACTTTTTCATAAACTCATTTCCAAGATGATTCCAACGCTCCTTTATCTTTCAAGGTAAGGAAAAAACATGGTTTTTTTTCTTTTAAGGTTTATAATATGCTTAGAAACAAGAAAAAAGGATATAAAGGCTTAAAAGGACTATAAGTGGATTACATCAAGGCAGGCTAATATGGCTAGTGACTTAAAACAAGAAATGTATCAATCATCTCTACTCATGTGTGTAATCAAAGTTGCTAAACAAAGAATCAAACTAAGTATTAGAGAATTAAACAATTTTAAACTATAATTTATCCCCGCACACTTATTTCACACATTACCCTCAATGTAAGAATGAACTTATTTTGCAAAGAAGACAAGTAATTTTTTATGACATCTAACTCAATTTAGTCATATGTCAAAATTTATTTTCTTTAATTTTATATAGTACAAGTCTCTTTGTTCCATTTTATACTTTTTATAATTTGTAATTTTATTTAAAATTCAAAGAAATATTTTGAATTTTTTACTAAAAATCTATTACCTAAAACTAAAAGTAAATATTTAAGTATTTTTTTTTTTTTCTCAATAATGCTTTCAAATGAATGTACATATGCACAAAACCTATAGAAACAACAACATTGTCTGCTGCATGTGCTTAGTATCAAGGAGTTGGTAAAACCTATGTTGGATTTGTTACATAGGCTTTTCCCTTCATTCAAGAAGATGTGATCCATATACATAGTTGAGCTAACACCTAGAATGTTGGACAAAGTCTAACCAATTATTGTTTCATGCTCTTGTATCTCTTGTAGTTCTCGTCGTTGTTGTTTTTTTGCAATATCCACAAAACTAACTATTGAAAAGTTCTTTTCATCCTCTAAACAAGCATATGTGTTTTGTGGAGGGCGTGAATTCTATTATAAGGATGACAATAGTTCAGTAGATGATAATGGGAAGGTAAATGATTGATGAGTTTATATATATTTTCATATGGGTCTATTTTATCCAATGTGGGACTTTTAACTCACACTTGGACTATTTCCAACAATGATATGTGTGTAAACTGCACTGAAAGTGAAAATAAGTCAACTAGAGTAATAGAAGTTGTAATTCAGTTGTTTATCTCAATTGGTTCCAGTGTTATGTCACTAATAAAACTTTCATCATAATTGTTATCTTTACTATTAAACAATAGACATTTTTGTTGGTGCTAGGTGGCTTTAAATCCTGTAGACATTTTGAACATTTTGCTTAGATGTCAAATAATAAATAATAATGTAAAGGATAGAGAATACATACAAAATTATAATGGTTCACCCTCAATGCAAGGGTTACGTCCAGTCTCTTAAGAAGTTTGACTATCAAATACTCTAATTTGATTACAACACGATTACACTCTCTCTAGACACCACACATATCAACCTCTTCATGTAAAACAATTATCAACTTCTCTAGGTTACAAGTATAAACCTCTCAAAGTGTCATTTTCAATCTTTCCCTAAGATCAAGAACTCTCAATTGGAATAATAAAAATTACTCTCAAAATAAGAGAGTACAATCGAAACTGACAAGGTATACTTCACTATGTAAAGAATGTTACAATCGCTAATCACATACCGAATGTCAATTAAAACTAATAGGATTTGAATTTATAATCTCAATACTTTTTTTTAAATCTTTTTTATAGTTCTGTTTGTTCTCGTTGTCCTTTTTATATATCTATCTGAATATTCTTCACCTTGGTTTTTATATTTGTACTCACATTAAATAATATGACCGTTGATATATCTTCATCTCTGAATATTTTCTCTTTAATTTTTTTAAGGTCAATATCTTTATCTCGCTTTGCATAAGGAAGGCCTTGATATAACTTACAAATTATTTTGATTCTTCAAATTATCCATTCTTTCCTTTCCAATATTTGTTCATTCTTTAATTTGTATTACCATTGTAGCTTTGAATATAATCTTCAAGATATTCTTCATATAATTTTGTAATTCTTTCTTCTTGATTTCTTCAGAATATATGTTTGTTCATGATGCATTCTTTGATTAATGAATTTGAATCACATAAGATATTCTTTAATATTCACAATCTCAAAATTCTCAATATCAATCATCAACAAAGTTGATATTCAAATATTATTCTTAAATAGAATCTTCAATCTATCATCTTTCCTCTAATTATTGATTTGCATAATGAGGAATATATTATGTTTGTTGATTTAATCTTCCTTTTCAACGTTTCGATTTCTTTAACTAAATAATGTATCAAACTCATTTCTTTGTTTTTCTGAAGTATCTCATATGATGCTTTTATAAGTTTTGCACAATCATCTTTGACTTTCTCTATTTGAAGCGCTTGGCCAATGTCACTTGGTCATTGGTTTGATTTCCACAAGGCATACTCTTTCTTGACTCGGTTGTTCAACTTTATTCATCTGGTCAATATGAATCATCTGGTTAATATGGTTCATTTGTCAGCTTTGAATCGTCTGGTGATACTCCCTATCTTGTCTCATCTAATGGTAACTCTTTTACTTTTCTCATCTATTCTTGTTGTTTCATTTGGTTTCCACTTTCAAAGTTATTTCGTTTATTCGTTAAAAATGTACTTTTGATAAATCTTGCTTCAAATTATGAACATACTTTAGATATAACAATAATAATGAAATATATCTTAGATTATGCATAGTGTCTAATCAACACATTTGTTAAACCTCTCATCACAAAAATTTAGCACAAAACTCGTAAATGAGTGTTATGATTATATGAACTCAATCCAAAAATAGAAATGCAAAGAATGGGGAACAATGCAGAACAATATTTTTTATAACTGTTTTATGAAATTCCTCTAAGAGTTAAAAAATGAGGATTTTGGTAAAGCAATGCATGAAATAAATATACTTTCTCCTAATGAAGTGAAATACACAACTTGTATGCTGAAAAGATGCTAAAAATACAAATCATACACAAATTTCTAAATGGTGAATTATACTCCAGTGGTAGTTTTTGTTTTTCCTAAAACGATAATGTAGACTTTATGCATGTATTGCTTGCTTTGAGAAAGTCTAAAATGACAAGAATAAATGGTAGATACTATATAATTACAATGAATGAATGCATAATGAAAATTCACAGCTTGGATCTAACTTGACAACTTTGACACATATATCATAATGTTTAAATGTTGATGCAATATGCTCAACCAATCACCATGTGCACGCGATCTAAAGGGATAAAACGCAGATGCAATTGTTCAACCAAGTTTTAAATGATGGAATGAAATGCAGAACGCAATTAACCTAAGTATACTATGCACAAGATGAAGAATCACACGCAGAACATAACAATGACAACAATAACGTGGCAGCACAAGGTTCTAATCTTTTAATGCTAATTTTACGCAATCTAATGATCTAAACATTATGCAAATGATGTAAACATGATTTATGAGATACGAAATAAACTAATAGCATCTAATTGAAACACAAAGTGAAAAGAATAAAAATCCCCGATTGGGTAATTAACTAACATCAACTAAGGTTTATGATATGCAGAGGCAAAAACTAAAATCATGAGATGGATATAACCCTATTAACAAGTCTAATGGATGTTAAAACACATATAGAGAATGCAAGAACGTAAAATTTAAGATAAACCAAGCTAATAAACAAAACTATACTAATCACAAAACAAGGTAATCAGAAATTATAGTGGCAAACAGTAAAGATAGCAACAATACATGTGAAGTAAAGAAATTGAAAGTTTGTGAATTAAAATGAAAGAATGTAACAAAGCATATCATAAACTAGAATGAAAGGTCTTGTTTTACTCGGTGCATTGAACTAAAATCTGGCTCAAGAAGACATCTTGCAAAATAAGACCCGCTTTGGGGACCTTGGACGCTTAATAAGAAACCATGATATGTAAATTTTAAGCATTCAATCTTCCAAGTAAACTCAAGAAAACTGATTCTAAGTTAGGATGTGCTACACAAAACATGTTAGGTCTTTTGAGAGAGAATCATGAGGGAGATACAACACCAATGAGACATGAGCCTAACCTACACATAAGGGATTGACACCACTCTCAACCTAAAACCTTAAGACAATGGGTTTGTGAGTCTTCATTCTTATATGGTGCTCAACTTTCTCATTTTTATTCAATGTGGGACTTAGAATTATACTTGGATTCCCAAAAATCCACTCCTCAAGTGTGAGTCCCTCCACATTGGTACTTCCCCCTCGAGTGGAAGCATTTTAAGCCATGAGCACCCCTTACTTGTACTGCCATTCATCTTAACGGAATACACTTACCTGATCCACTGTCAAGAAGACTTTTGATACAGGGACTTGTTTGAGCCGGTCACTACACAAACCTTCAGATCTTATACCACTATTGGGTCTTTCGATAGAGGATCATTGGTGAGATACAATACCAAGACATGAGCCCAAGCACATAAGGGATTGACACCACTCTCAACCAAAAACCTTAAGACAATGGTTTGATGGGTCTTCATCCTTATATGGTGTTCAATTTTCTTATTTTTACTTAATATTAGCGTTAGACTCACACTTGGATTCCTTACAAAGGGCATGAAAAACGAGACACAACAAATATAAATGGCCTAAGATGTAAATCAAGAATAAAGTGGCAAGAAAATCTAGACTAAAATAAACTTTAAAAATGTAGACCGAAAAGTTAAACTTACAAGAAACACAAAAGTACAATGCACCACGATAAAAGAAAGTAGAAAATTAAGCTTCCAATCGGTAGAAATTAATAGAACATTGGCAAAATTGAAAGGGAATTAAGAGTAAAGGAAAGAAGAATTGTTTTAAGTTTAAGAATTAAAGTACAGAAAGATTACTCAGTTTTCTTTCGGTCACTTTGTACTCATAAGACCCCCTTATACAACCCTCACTCTGTACAATAGAAGCATTCCCTCTCCAATGGCTACTTTCAACTCACTAAAGATTTTCATTGCTCGATTGAATCTTATACAACTGACGCACAAACACTAAACATACATTGTTCTATCCTAAAAACTCTCTAAAGATGCTCTTGAAAAGGAAAAGACTCTATTAAACTTTATTACAGAAGAATGATGAAAATAATGGACCTAATCTTGGTTCATATTCAAACTAGAATCTACAAAGGCTCTTCCTTCAGCTCAACGTCGATCGTTCTTTTCACCCTTTTTCAGTAGTTGACTCGAGTCAGCAATCTCTACTCATCCCATTTGGATTTAACTCCACATTTGAGTCTTGGGATTGAGACTTAAACCAACGCTTCAAACAACTTCAGTCCTCACGTACCCTAGCTCACCCTTTGTCCAACAATGGTCCAACAGCTAGGTCATAAATTTTTAATTCAATTTTGACCACGCTAGTTTTCCCTCTTTGAGATAACCCGCAATTTTAAACTTAAGACTTAAAAAATGAAATTCTAATCTGTCTTATTTTTCAATTCTTTATTTATTTTCTAAGAAAACATTTATTTAAACTAAAATTACTATTAAAAATAGTTTTTTAATGAAATTTTCAAAAAACAACTATTTAAAAAAAACTAAAAATTAATCTAATTACAGAAAAATACACACTAAACAAAATTAAAAAGTGAATTTTATTTAGTAAAAACTTACATAAATGGGGAGTTATCAACATTATATAATCACAATTTATAATTGACATATGTTAGACAATGTCTAATCGGTATATAATCTAATCTGATCTAGTACTTGCATAGGTATATTACATTTATTTATTGACTAATTTAGGACATAGATACTTTAATTATTCGAACTTATGGTTCTAACAATTTTCTATCTTAGCATAGGCTTGACACATAAATGAACCAAGATAAGAATTGCAAGTAAAAGTGTCTTTCAAATCATTAAAATAATTTAATTTAAAATCCAACAAATTATCATCTACCCCATTAGAGAGTATATCTTCATTAATAGTGAATCCTAAAATGCCATCAACTGCAATGTCAAATTAACATATCCATCAATAGATATGTTATTCTAAACATCTTCTAATTCATCAATAGGTTCAACATCATCTTTAGTAAAATTAATACATCCCTAAGTAAACATACTAGTATGAGCATCATTAATCGTATTAAGAACACACTCAATCATAACAACAACATCTATCTCCATATCATTTAATGTTAAGGCATTGTTTTTTATAGGGATATCATCTATCACCTTTTGTTAGCCTTGATTTACTACTGAATAATTATATGTTGCTGGTCAATATCTATTCTTTGATTTCTTTCATCCATCTTTTGTATGACTCACCTACTCTGCTCATTCATTTGTTTTACAAGATCCATAATATCTTGTAAAGTTGACTTGCAGATGGTATACACAAATGGCTGATCATAGTATTGTGAAGGTTATTCACAAAACTCTAACAACTCTAACTATTTGAAACATGGATGTGAAAATTGCACAGAATATGGTTATTGAAAATAACACAAATGTTGTCCACAATATGGATCATTAGGCTGCTTCTTGTAATTTATAAAAAAAATACCTCAAATTAACTAAATAAGGTTCAATTAACTCATTAAGAAACTCATTCATTCCAATCATACATGACTGAGTGTAATACCCTATAATATTATAACAAGACATGAGGGCAGGAGATGTTGTGTGCGTAGTAGATAATATGAGTGTAGTAGAAAAGTGAGGAGTAGATGATGCTTGAGTAGAAGACGCAATGTGTAGAAGCTAAGTGAACAGTGGACGCTGTTTGAGAAGTAGACATTATTGTAGAAGTTGAATGAGTAGTAGAGGCTGCTTAAGTAGTAAACGTTGTGTGTAGCAGTTAAGTAAGCAATAGCTATTTGATGTATGTCATTTTACTCTTTATTTCTTTATATAAGAGAATTTTCTAAGCTAATTATTATCTTTATAAATCTTGCATTTAGAATCCTTTAATAAAAACATAGCATAATTCAATTTTATTAAATTTGTTTCATTTTTGATAATTTTAGCATTGAATTTTTTTTGTAGAAGAATCCGGGATTATTTAACATGAGTCAAATTGATGGAAATCAAGGTCTAATCTTGTGTAGTCCATTGAAGATGTGGATGACAAAAAATTTAAAGAGTCAACTAATAAAAATTGTGAATCAATCAAATTAAATAGAAGCCAACTTAGCTCAATTAAAAGCTAACAAAATTTTAAGAATTAAATTCAATATATTTCGTGGATCATTCAAATTAGGAAAACGTTGAATTGCTCAAATCAATTTTATTTTCAAAGATTTGATTTCAAGAATTAAATGCAATATATTTCCTGGATATTTCAAATCAAGGAAAATTTGAATTGTTTCAATCAATTTTATTTCATTGTAATTAATTTCAATAGTTGTTTGTGTAATAATGCTCTTGGTCCATCTTTTTCAATAGAGACTTGGACAAAACACACAACACCCACGGGGTTAGAGCAAAAGAACTCATTTCTTTCTCGTTTATTTTCTTAGAATTTGGAGTTGTATTGTTACTTTGAGTCAAATAACAAAGAGCCTCTTCAACTTTTCAGTTTGTTCTCTTATTAATATATTTCATATTTTCTATTTAATCTTCTAGTTTTATATGATCTAAATTGTTTTATTCATTCATGCTCTTACCCTAACCTCTTTTAGCTACATGCTTAGTCATTTTATATAAACCCAGTACTTGACTTTATTTTTATTTTTATTTTTTTTACCTTTTATTTCACAATTGCATCAACAATTTTATTTTATTATATTTGCTCTCAATTTCCAATTTCACTCATACACACATCACTAGATACATTATTCACGTCACTCACCACCACATTTAATTGCAATCATTATAAAATTTGGAATCTAATTTATTTGTTAGCCTATTCAATTCCTCCGATCCAATTGTTTTAATTAAATTTCATCTTTATTCTTCTCTTTAGGTTCTTATTGTTGTTTAATTTTATAGGCATTGAGTTTTTTTATTAGGTTCCAATCATTTTTTGTAACATTCCATTTAAGTAATACAAAAATAATAACATAAGACATTTAATAGTAATATTCAAAGGCAGATTAATTAAATAAAAAATATATTAATACAGTTCTCCAAGAGTGTAGACTATAGAAATATACTATTTATACAACAACACCAAACCTACATAAAAACTCCCTATACCGAACGTAATAACCACTCATACTTGCATTGCAACCTCACCATTCTAACTATTGACTTCTCATCCTTCAAAGGTGCCTCTAAACCTACATCTTCATCTGCTCCCACCAAAATGGTGACCATCACAAAAAAAAAAAACACAAAACCAAAAAAAGTAA
>Ga0214542_1006751_pt1 | contig 20621 bp, 9 predicted proteins | sample CNSS1metaG_FD_160096 | JGI IMG/M metagenome (GOLD analysis project Ga0214542, IMG submission 160096) | Root nodule microbial communities from cowpea collected in UCLA plant growth center, Los Angeles, California, USA - CNSS1 | ecosystem: Host-associated > Plants > Roots > Nodule | place: USA...
ATATATATATATATATATATATATATATATATATATATATATATATATATATAAATAAAGAGATAAATCAGTAGTTTAGACACTATATCATAAATGGTACATCTTAAGTAGGTGACACTCGAAACATTTATATAAAATGCTATTTAGAATAAAAAATAATCAAGGGAAACAGAAAGGTTCATAAAAGTAAATAAAAAGTAAAACAACAATTGCTATCTACATCTCTTATAGTGATTTTTTTCTTCTTTAAATCTCTTAAACCAATAAATTGACCTATTTGTATCTATTAAAAACAAATTTGATCATCTAAAGCAAACCAGTGGTAATTGGGTTAATGGGTAAAATATAAAATTCAGTTGATGCTTACCTAAAAAAACCTGCAAAGGAAGTAAAGTTGTTGAAAAGAATGTATTGAAAGAAAATAATCATAAGCCAAATAGGGAAATCTCCTCATTAATGGAAATTAAATAAATGAATCTGAATCATGAAAACTTCATAATTAAATGGTACATTTAATTAATAGGGATAAGGAAACAAACAATAATTTCAATGAGGAGTTAGTACTCAATAATTGCAATAGTGTAAAATACATTTGCAGTTTCTTTTTTGTGATTATTTTTACCAATATTTATTAGTACTCAATAGTTGCTGGCATGTTAGAATATGTAGAATGTGAATAAATAGTGAACAATAAATAGTGATTATTTGAAGTGAAATGGAAATTAACATAATGTTCAAATTAACATTATTTGAACAATAAAAAGTCTGCTAATAATAAAAAGTCTGCCACAGCCTTCAAAATAAACCCAGTTTTAAAATAGCCTTTAAAACATTTACATAATCCAGCCTTGCCCTCAAGGTTTCACTTCGAATGTTTAGCTTACCATTATTCACCCTCATTTTTTTTGTCTTTAATTGCCAGAAGATAATACCAGGAACTTGAGCTTTAACATTCTGCTGATCCATTAAAGTTGTGCACTAGCTCTAGACCAAACAAATTAACATATCCACACGCACCAAAACATAATCCATTGATCCATTCTCGAGAAACATGCTTCTAATCCATGTGATGTGCATTAATAGCTATTCTCATAAAGATCTAATCACGATGAAAATCTAAAAATGGCTAATGACGCATAAACACACATTAACAAGTTAAAGAACACTAGGATCCAAGAAAAGCAATTTCTCACACATGCCACAGTAGTATTCACATGATCCCCTCTCTTCTTGGATTGAAGAACAATTAGCCCTATAGCCATTGGAAAATCATAAAAGAGAAGTGAATCAACATTACTAATGATGAAATATTAACTCCTAAACTCTAGCCCCCACTACCCCCATAATGCCCAAAATTGTAAACAACATATAACAAGTTTATCCAGCGCACATGCCTTTGTTTGAGGGCTTATTTTCTTATTCAATCATCATTACTCGAGGACATATTAAGCAACATAACTTTCCTAAATAGTAGACTGGATCATCATGATGTTGGATTTAAAAACCTACCTGGTACTACCTTCTGGCACAATGACAATGGCACATTTCATAAGCAATGCATTAGAAACAAAGGGTGGATGAAATTTCAAAAGATTTGTTCCGGCATACCTTTGACCATTAGACTTTTAAGCTGTAGATTCCAAAATTCAAAACTTTCGCAAATTTTAAGATAAGTAACCCAATGAAGATGGCCAAAATTACCACAAAGATGTCACCTATGAAGCCAACACTACAAATAGAAAACAAGTTTCTTCAGATCACTTGAATCTCTTTTATCTCATAGAGAAAGGCATTAGCAAGAATATTAAATACATGTCCAGGATTAATATGCTGAAAAGTAGAAATGGTGTGGAGGTTGCTCTGCAAATTTTGAACTGCTAAAAACTAAAAACTGCAGAAAAAGTCAAGGGAAAAATCTCATGAATAAAAATTGAATTTAACATCACAAATCATGTTAGAATTGAACATATGCAATATATAAAAACAGAGGATGGCACAAGGAGCAAATGACCATTCACTTACAAGAAAATTTCCTACAATTAACTACGCGCCAGTCATTCAGGTACCTCCTCCAGCTTTGCCTGCAATAGCAGCCTTCTAGTTGGAAACAGAACAAAAAAAGCAGTCACCACAACAATATAGGACTTTGTTGATTTCCTTGTCACTGTTAATTAGTATAAACAGTTTTCAAAGTAATTTTACACTACTTGGCAATCAAATCCTTCATCCAAAATCTAATAAGTTTGGAAAATTGTTTCCAGATTAAATGATATTAAAACCAAAAGAGAGAAACAGTTAGGTTGACGTTTTAAATTCTTCTGTTGTTTTTCATTCTTTTTAACATTTTCCTCAATTACACTAAACTTCGTGTCCTGCACCACCCTTCACTTATAATCATATTGCCTTAGAATCATGAGTAGTATCCTCTTATTGATTTTTTTCACTACCTGCACTAACTTTTAATCAATATGCATTAGGTATGTTGCAGCTCGGGCATGATTGAGAAATGAAAGTCAATGTTATTGGTAATGAGTAACCTATTTGCAGAAACAACCTACCCTAAAATATTTGCAAAAACAACCTAACCTAGCAAAAATAGGAAAAAGGGGAATATCAATAGCAAAAGCAGCAAACCCAACAAATAATAGGAGAATAGTAATATTGTCTGAACGTGACAGCAAGGGAGGTGCAAAACACGAAGGTGACAACAATGGAGGTGCGAAACACGAACGTGAACAGAGGAGATCAACTCCAATGGAAGAGCGAACACAAATGATGAAGGAAAGGAAAATGGAGAAGATGATGACAGAACATGATCAGCGAATGCGAATGGCAAACGATGAATGCAAATGATGAACGGCAAATGCGAATGGCGAACGGCGAACCCAAACGGCAAACGCGAACAAACCTCAGCAACGGCGAACACTGGACGGAAACGATGAGACCCGTGGGGAGTAAATGGAAATGAAAAAAAAAAAAGGAAAAGTCTGGAAACGTGAAACATCACTGAGAAATAGGAAGGATAAATGAAAAATAGAATATTCTATAACTATTGTACTTAGAACAATTATAAAAAGTCTTATTTAATATTCTAAATGTTACTGAATCACTTTTTATACCTATTTTAGATCCAACAGAATAAAAGAACTCATTTTATTCATAAAATTATTATGGTCTCTCTTTTTTATACCTAATAAATTTGAACAGGTATAATATATAGGTATAAAAAACTAATTTTGCACTAGTGGAGGAGAGTTTCGACAAGTTTCCAGAATAAAATCGTGCTCTAAAATGATCAACAGACCTCTCTTTCGAAAATCACAGCTTTTATAGTCAAACTGTTACGAAATTCAATAGGTTGATTTTCAAATCAATCGGTTGATTTCACTTGACTTAAGTGAAATTAGTCGATTAAAAACTAAATCAACTGATTTAATTTGTTGCAGTTTAAGACTATTGCAGCCAACCTTTTAACATGTTGAAAAACCATTCAACAGACTAAAAAAGACTTTTTAACCTGTTGAAAAACCATTCAACAGATTAAAAGACACACCTAAGACCAAACACATCTAATTAATGCTATAAGGTCTACAACATGAATTACAAACTTAAAATACACTTTCTAATTGATGTAACTACATGGAGAGCACACGTTCCAACCTTGATCATCATGGATATCATCAAATCTCCTTTCCTTCATCAATGTAGGCTTCATTCCAATGGTAATGGCTTCAAGATAGTTCAAAAGAGTTTCATTCAATCTTCATCAAATCTTCAAGAAGCAAACTACCTTGGCTTCTCATGTCAACACAAGGTACATACTCAAGCTGGTCTTAGTGATTCCAATGCTTCCACGAACCTGCCCACTCGTGGTCCAACTACCTTCTTGTTCGTAGTCCAACTCTACGGACCTCCCTACCTGTAGTCCAACACGCGTGATCCATCCAGCTATGAACCTCCCCGCTCGTAGCAACTCTCAAGTGTGAGCACGAAACATATGAACCTCCCCGCTCGTATCCTCACACGAGAGTATCATTAATACGAACCTCCCCGTTCATATTAATCACGTGTTCCAACACCAATCACGAACCTACTCGCTCGTGATACGGTCAAGCATATCCCAGACCAGACACAACACAACAACCCATGCACAACGCTATAAAACAACACACTTTATGCGTGCTATCGTCTGGCGCTGCCTGGCGAAGTTGCATTGCAGACCGCCTGGCAGTCCCAACACCTCGCTAGACACCACATTAACAGGACCCCCCTATTTGTAGCTATCGCTTGGTGGCCACTCTGCACCGCCAGGCGCTACACAAGTAACACAAATTTAATGGTTTAAGCACTGTAGAATCAATTCTAATATATCAATCATAACAGGCCCACATCCATAATACCAATGCACAAGTGTATAATGCAACATGACTCCAACTTGCAAGATTACATCTTATACACATTCATCTCATATAGATATTCATATGTATTCACCAATTCAACCTATACAAACACTTGAATTTAACTACAAGTTAATCTTACTCACAAAGACTCTAAAACAACAACCATTTGAATTAAAAACAACAACATTGCATTTAAAACAACAGCAGTATCATTTCTAAAAAAAACAGCAACAACAACATCGCAAATAAACAAACAACAACAACAAGAATTATATTTCAACAGAGACAACACTATATTCTCCCAAACCTATAAATGAAATTAACTTTTTCAATCTACATATTAAATATTTTATGCAACACTTTTCCTTTCCTTTTTTTTTTTAATAATATATCTTTTCCCTATATAATATATTACTATCACCTTTAATTTTCATTCATACTAAAGATACCAAAGGTAACGTGAACATCCTCTGCTCCCAAACATATTATAAGAAAACAATCTCCAAATGTTACGTTTCCACTTCATAAATAAAAAAACTACCCTATGCACTGCCATAACAACAAGAACAAAAACCAACAACCCACTTTGTCATTATACGACAACCAACATTTACTATTAATTCTCCTTCTATTCCAACTAATATAAATAATTAAACCACAATTTACCACAATTTATTATAAGGAAAATTATCGTATCCAGCCAAATGAATTTTTATCCCAAAAAAATATTTATTTTATATTGCCAAGATTATATATATATATATATATATATATATATATATATATATATATATATATATATATATATATTCTAGTCTAATACAAACAACTTAGATTTAATTAATGTTATAAATCGTGTACCAATGTAAGGTCTTGTATAACCCATATACAACTGAAGATTCTTAAACTCCGTAAGATATAATATTAAATATAACATTTTTAATGAAATTGAATGTGAATAAAGATGCCACGTAACCTTATGCCATCATATTTATAAAACCTGAAACCGTTATGAACTTATCGTTTCTTGTAATATAAAATAAAACCAAACTTAGTTACAATTATAAAACGAAAGCCATTTTAAAAATTAAAGAAAGTTTCACATGCCCAAAACATAATATTTTACCACGATTTGGCTTGATAAATATATTTTAAAACCCTTGCTATTTGACGTCCATAAAAAAAACTCAAACATCTACATGTTAAGCTTAATCCAAATAAACTCCCACATGGAACCAAATAAAATAATGATATTTAGTATTATTTTGAACCTATCCACAATTTAAAGAAGAACATCATCCAGAATTTTAAGAAGAACATCTTTACAAAACTATTGTAGATATCAAAACAAAACTTCACCACATTTGGAAAACTTGAATGTGTGCTAAGTTGCGCCAATTCATATTTAAACCTTAATTTTAATGCGATATCAACACATAACATTAAGCAAAATACCCACACAACCCATTCATCTGCTACTCTAACAAACAAATGTTAAAATTACATACGCATATTCAACCATGATGCCAAAAACTCTTTAACTAGTTAACTCATAATTTTTCTAATCTCCGAATTAAATCAATTTTTGTAATTCATCAACACGCTTAAACACCCATTGATCCACCGAAACTTTAATTCCAGACCTCCAATTAATCCCCAGGTTCCTTTCATAGACCAAAAATCAACATCTTAAAAGTTTAATTTCTCAAACTGCTTTTCCCCTATTCAATCCTAAATTCAACCTTTAACATCATTTTTCATAAATCATATCAAAATCACATAAACCCCAAACACATAAATCTTTCTAATACAATAACAACTTTACCTCCAAAAAGATCAAAAGAAAATCATAAGACAACACATACTCACATAAAAAAAAAAAATAAGAACTAGTTAGCTCCCCTTACGTGAATTGCACTCCTAAATTTTCCCATTGCACAAAATGATTCCCTTTGGCTCCTCCCGCTTAGCACTCACTTTGCCTTCTGATTCTCTCTTAGTTCAACCTTCTCATAGTTTTGCTTGTTGATTATATGAAAGGTGCCTATTTCCCCCCACCAAACTCACTCTTCCTCTCCCTTTTCAGCCCTTTAATTTTAGTTAATAAAACTAAAACGAAAATGGAATAATATGCCATCAATAGCCATTACTCTAGTGGTCTTAGCTTATCAAGGTCCATAATTTCCACCCTTCAGACTTCCCCATGGCTAGGGTTTCCCTTAGAGTTTTCCCTAGCTTAGCAAAAAAAAAAACCTAAAAAGGAGCTATTATGCACTAGCCAAGGTTTGAACTCACATCCATACCATTACCAAGCAAATGCACAACCATCAAGCAAATTCATGTTTCTTGATAATTCTTACTCATCTAAGAATATAATATCACACACCATAGTCAAACATATTATTTAAAATAATAAAACAATTAAATTAGCATACAAATGACATACACAAGACTCAAACCCAAATCCTCTCAACACCATCAACATCACCACTTGAACTACTATTACTCCTTATCTTATCTCTCCATATTAATTAACTTAGAAATTTTCGCTATCTCATTTAATAAATATTTATTCATTTATTTAATTTTTTACGAGTCTTACACAACTTGTTGACATCCCTACTTAAGGTGTGAGAAAATTAGATGACACATATTTATAATTTTATTATACATTAAAAAAACTTCTAATATGCTTTATTTTTAGTTTTAAAATTCTTTTGGAAGTAATAAATTAGATTCAATGTGCTTTAATTTTCTATTTTAAACTTGTTTGACATTTATTGATTATTTTTGCCATAACTTTTAATGTAGATGCTATTTTTGGTTTATTAGCTCCATCATATTCTACATATTCTACTGGGACTTTAAAATATTTGATAGATTTGGAGTCTTCTACTATTTTTTTATTATTTTTTAAGGCAAATTTGTTGAATTTTTGTAAAAGAATTCATGTGAATTCATTTTTTCTTATTTTGGCTTAGATTTTTGTAATTAGGCTTGTGAACCTGATTAGAGCTCATATTTAGGTTCATTATTAATTTATATTACAATGCATGTATATATAGCCTAAATATGCTCTAAAAAGGAAAAGATAAACTATTTATTTTTTCAATCAAATTGGAAATCGATTGAATATTGATGTGATAATTAGATACAAATTATATTGGATTATATTTTGATGTGATTCATATTACTAATTGAATTGATTAGTTGAATAGATTAATTGTTCAAATTTGGATTTAGATTTTTAAAGAACTATGATAAAGGAATGGTTTGATTCTTTAATATGTGAATTGATGTTTCATCTTCTTGTTTGATTTCAATATTTATTTTCATTTTAATTCCTTAAACTTCCAAATTAATTAGTATGGAAAGAATATTAAAGATCAAATACAATCCTCTGATAATCGACCTTGGTTATGCTTTATAATGCCTTGTGTGGTAAATAAACTTTTTCTATCTCCGAGTTATTATTAGCTACATTATATGGGAAGGGAAAAGAAATCAACTTACAAATATTCAATTAGAAAATTCTTATATAATTTTATGTTATTAATTTATTTCACATATTAAATACTAAGTATAACTTTAAAAATGAGATTTTAGTCCTTTTATGCCACATACGATTATTTTAAAATATGGAATAGACAAGATAATAAAAATATAATTAAATGAATAAAAGTCAATAAAATTAATATTTTGATCCTTTAAACTAAGAACAATGTATACTGTATTTAGATTTAAATGTACAAGTGACATTTAGTCCAACTTAACAAATTAAAAGTTGTAAGAGGTAACAAAAAAACAAAACCCTTAATATTTCTATAGATCTTGCATCAATTATTCTTCCATATTTTCGGAGTATTATTTTGAGGTCCAACCTGAAAAAAGGTAGCCAAAATGGAAGAAGCTTTTTAAAATACTATTTAGTTTGTAAATGGAATAAGATAAATGCAATAATACCTAAACTATAACATTGAATGTAAAACGGCAAGTCAATATGCAATTTGGCAACATAACTAAATAGAACACATGAAAGTTTCTTGCACATTTTTTGTTTTGTGTATAGACATTTCAATTTTATATGAATATCTTTAAACATTTATTGAAAAAGGGAATAAAAAACTTTGGAATAACCTGACGCTGATTTCATACAATTATTTCGATAAATGTCGGCACCCATTCAACTTTTCACATATTTGGTTGTTGTTATGCTTATTTTGGGGCTGTGTAAACAAATGTCATAATCAAATATTTGGTTGAATATTTCTAATAGTTCACTTCAGTTATGTAGTGCAGTTCATAAAATAATTCAGTTTGTATCAGTTTAGTTCAATTCATATTATAATGCAGAGCAGTTCAGTGCAGTACAATCCAGTCCAGTTTATTTTTCAGAAAAATAGTTCAGTTCAGTTCGTCTGAATTGTTTTTCAGTTCAGTGTAGTTCATGCGAACTGTTTTTTAGTTCAGTGCAGTTTTTGGTAGTTTAGTGCAGTTTGGTTTATTTTGTCCAGCCCTACACATAACCGTGCATTCCATGTGTTGTCCAACTAGTTACTCATAATTATCATATATATTGTACTAAATATCGTCCCATGTTTCCCGGCATCTACTGTAACATCCCTAAAGAATATTACTTTGAAAATATCATAAACAATTTAATTAAATGAAATTAAATACAATAATATAAAAATTATTCCTCATTTATATATGCATGTTCCCAAAACGCGGGAAAATTAAAGTCGTAAAGTCAAATCATTGTACCATTTAATAGTTCAAAAACATTACAACTTATAAAAGCCAAAAGTGGCTAATGTTCCAAAACATAAGTACAAAAATTCAAATCTTCAAAAGTCCATAACATGATCCCGCTCTCCAATCTCAAGCGTCTCCTGGCTCACCTGTCAAAACATCTACTCCCGGATAATAAATCATCCGATCATCGCCACACACACAGAGATAGGGTGAGCTATGCATATTAAACAAATTAAATATGATACCCATCCCAATAAAAATTTGCAGGTTAATGTTAATTACAAATTATCCACCCCTGATCTCATATTCCTTCCTGAGTCACATGCATGAAACTAGGTCTTGGGATTTTCTCTGTGCTCCCACGAAACTATCCCTTTCGTGGTCCAACCCTATGAGCCAATCCTACTCATAGTCCAACCCTACAGACTCCTCGCCTGTAGTAACACATCCAAGCTCACTCAACTTGGACCCTGGCACGCACGCAATCACCATACTAAGGACTCCTCGCCCAATAGTAGCCGACGGGAACATCACAGTTCCTTGCCCATCGTGCGCCCAACGCATGCAATCACCATACTAAGGACTCCTCGCCCAATAGTAGCCTACGGGAACTCAACTAGTTCCATGTCCATCATGCGTTCAACCACTCAAGCACATCCCAGACCCCTATTGGACTTAATCCATCAAGCCTAAGCACAAACGAAACAAACTTAGTCCTTCAAGTTCACTAATCAAGCAAAAGAAGACAATTGTACAGCCACACAAACCGCCTGGTACCGCCTAGACACCGCTAGGCGGATACTGGCAGAAAACTGCCCGACGGTCACACTCCCACCGCCAGGCGCTGCGGCCCAGACAGGACCCGTAATTTTCCGTCACCGCCTGGCGGAGACTACCCTATCGCCAGGCGCCTAGCGCTAACAGTGGCCACTGCCACTGGTTTTCACTCTACCGCCAGGCAGTATGTAACATCCCTGGCTACCCCTCCTCGGGCCCCAGAGGCTGTCAGGTTACTACAGCCCAATGCACCCCAACCCATCACCCTTCTCCGTCCATTCATACTGGGTGGGTTGTTGCCAGTGGGAATCGAACCCCAAACCTGACCTTTAACACCTCTGGCTCACCAGCAGATGCTACCAGTTGTGCACTGGTTTTTGGTCCTTTTTACAGGTCTTAATAGACTCCTATTTACACAATGTTTCAGCACACATACATTCAGAGAATTACAATACATGCATCAAACCAAAATGAAATATGCACAATTATCTAAACCCAAGTCTCAATCATCACATTTCAATATATTGCATAAATCAATATAAGAACAAGCCCTCTGGTATAATTGGTATGTTCACCACTTATCCCAATACAAGGTATATCGTATATTAATCTTCTCATATTTCATTTACCCTCAAGTCATTCAGCAACTTAATCCTTAGCCCCCACATGTTGGTATATTCACTCAATTCCAAAGAAAGAAATTTACTAACTATTACCCCAAATCCCCTAGAATTTTCCCCCGTAACCCTCCATAACGCATTTTTCATAAACGTCACCAGAACATCCTCACCTCTTGGGTGCCGCCAGGCGGTTCATACCAGTTCCACACCCAGTCCCAGTTTCCAACATCCACAATGTTCACGACTGACCCAAATTCATTTTTCATTGAGTCTAACATGGTTTCACTTCCACACAACAACCAAATTTCTTATCTTAATTACGTTAACTTCTATTCCCCCATCAACACAACTCACTACGACGTTCTTCCCTATTTTCCCGTTATAAATCCTCATGAACCCTAAATTCCAATTCCATTAAAATTAACGTCTTAATCCCCCAATTAATATTTTTTACAGATGATAATCCATCATACCAACCCCATTCGAATCCCAGTATTCTCCCCAAGAGAATAAGAAAAATCAGAAGAAACTGGGCAACCCAGTATGTGTCGCCTGGCAGACTACCCTTAGCCGCCAGGCAGTGCATGGCAGAACCTAGAAAAAGAACGTTGGCAGCATGAGCCGCCTGGCGGGCCTTCAATGTCGCCAGGCGGTTTTTGGAAATTTTCCAGAATTTCGCCAGAATCCATCCCAACCCAGATCATGCATTACATCAATCAATACAATACGAAAAACACACAATTAGCATCAAACAGACAAGTAAGAGCTCCCCTAACCTGGATTAAAGTCTTCCCTGAGTGTTCTTCTACTCCTTTCCTTGAACTCCAATTGGTCTCCCTTGTCTTCTCTCAATTCAGCCCCTTTTTCACACCCAAACCTCACCTTTCAACCTCAATTTCGTAATCTCTCTATAACCTCACAATATTCTCTTCAAAAACCCTTCTCTCCTCGAACCTTCAAGCTCACTAATTGGCTTGCTTTCCAGCTACCCCTAACTGATACTTCTGCTAGGGTTTTTCCTTAACCCTTCAACTTCAAATCAAAACCAAAAATGACAAAAATAGAGTTTCCTTTGGGTCTCCCAAGGTTTGAACCCACACCCATGCACATGGCAACTCAATGCCTAACCAATGCAACCAATTCATATTTCATATTAACCAATACAATTCAATAATTATAAAAATCCATAATATACACAAAAATAATACAAATTTAATAACACACAAAAATAACATACATAGGACTCAAACCCAAGTCCTCTCACACAAACCAAGTACTCTCAACCACTTAAGTTAGTACTTTTCCACATCATACACTCCGCATTTATTACCTTAAAGGTTCTCCTTACCCACATTTATCCAATAATTACTTAATTAATTATTTAATTTTTTCCCGAGTCTTACATCTACTACATTATAACATCAAACAAAATGGGGTAATTTCCTACTTCTTATTTGTACCACCATCACCCAGAATTATGTCCAAATACCATTTATAACCCCACAATCAACAAGACCCTGACCCTCCTAAAATCACAGAACCATAAAAAACCTGTAGTCTCTCAAAGGTGGCTATCTCTAAGAAATCCTAGAAAAATCCAAAATTTTCCCCTCCTTGTGTGATCTCCCAAAGGCCATCGAGTTAATCTTCTTTCTGCTCAATTCTTCCAGTCCTAATGCGAGTTCACCTACACTCAACTAGTGTATTGCCCACACATATCCTTTCCCAAATCATGTTAGAATTCTAACCCCAATTGGTCTCGTCAAATCAGACCCGAACCATTCCAAACCCTAAGGCTTATTTACACTGTTCCATTAAGTTACACCATCAATTACACTAAAACTTAATGAAGTACGACGTCAAATCCTCTCTTAAGATCCAACCCTTGATTTCCCTCCGAACAAAATCATGTAAAAACGCCTAGAATAGCAAAACTCAAGCCACAAACCCGCATCGCCTGGCGGTTCAACCAATACCCCACCAGGCCCCTCATCCAGAAAACCCAAATCTGGGTACACTACCATGCATCGCTAGTGGCCAGGGATGTGCCGCCAAGCGGTTCCTTTGCGGGAACCCAAAAACGAGCCAAAATGCATGTGCTGTCTGGCAGCTATGAACAGCCCGCTAGGCGGGTTTTGAAAAATTTCCAGAAAGCTCCCCTAAACTGGTTTCCTTTGCTAAAACTTTGACACTTTGACAATTCTCTCTTGATCACCAATGACCCTCCTTGGTTCTTCTCAATTCAACCCCAATACTCCCCTCAACACTCTCAATCCTCACTAATATAATTAGATGATTATATTATCCCACCACATGATCAACATATATTTAAAAATAATAACAAATAAATAACACACAATTGTCATACATAGGACTTGAACCTAAGTTCTTTCAACATAATGAAGTACTCTCAACCACTTGAGTTAATATTTTTTCACATCATACAAGTTAGAATTTAATGTCATAAAGACTCTCACTACCCGCATTTATTAATTAATTAATTATTTAATTAATTAATTTTCACGGGTCTTACAATTATTACTTACAATAATCAATTATTCAAAAAAGTTTAAAGTTCAAAAAAATTATTCTGTGATAATCCATTATTAACAGGGATAATCAATTATTCGAGACTAATAGCATTTTTTACGAGAATTTCAAGAGTGATTAAGGTTTTAATGAGGTAGGTGCATTGTAGGTGTCTTCCACTAATCATTTAAACTCTTTTTTACACTTATTTAATATAGAAATCATATTTCCAAGACTCTAACACAATTTTCTACAATTCAAGATGTTTTTAACATTCAGTATTCTTCAGAACTTAATCTCTTCCTTCATAATTCGGGAAGCCAGGCCAAATGATGTTAAAATGAATTAACTAATTGTATAATTAAGTGCAAACAGGTCAGTAATGTCACTAAGTAGAATTAAAAAGTAATTGGACCGTAATTAAACCAATCCTAATCATAGGTCCACATAGAAAATTATAAATATAGGTATAAGGTATGGTTATTAGGATTTTTTCTCTTACATTCATCCCTTTCGCCAATCGAACTATTATTAACTTTAGCCTCGATTCCTTTAACACATACATTAATCAACACACGAACAAGAGAATTAAACGGACGATTAAAATGAAGAGTAAAAGGTTTGACAAATTGTTTAAGTGGATGATTGGTCTCTACATCCAAAACATTTTTAATTCTTTTAAATTATTTTTTATTATAAATTTCAGTTGTGTTTTTTTATGTTTTCAATTCCCTTCCATCTCTCCAATTTTAGAAAAAGCGTAGACAAAACCCCTCCTCCCTTGACTCGACTCCTGAGAGAGAATTTCGGTAGAATCTCCAACTACCCAAAGCCCAAAGCGAAACTGAAAGCCTGAACCAGAATTTCCTTTGTTATAGTGCAAACGTGCTAGTTGGGGCAGTTAATATTCTCAAGTGTATTTGAGGTATTATAAAACAAAATATTATTATACTGAGAAAAACTCCGTATCTTCACTTATAGTATTACAATAATTGATAGATTTCAATAAGAAAAATCATACAGACTAATAGCAACAAATATATATATATATATATATATATATATATATATATATATATATATATATTTACAATTATAAAAAGGTTAATTATAAGGGGAAAAACAATTTTTATAATCTTAATTTAATTATTTATTTTTTTAAAAATACCTACTTTTAAGTTTAATTTTACTTTTTTTTTTCTTGTTATTAAGTTCAGGGAAATGTTGCTTACAAAAGGGTGTGAGAAAATTTTACCAATGGTTAAGTTCCGCTGTTTGGGTTGAAGGCATTCGGTGACAGTCAGTGAAACTATTTCTACTTACGAGACTGTTGTTGTCTTGTCGCCGATTCTAATTCTACTTCTTCTCCTTCTCCGCAAAACCCTAATTCTTCTGATTCACCATTGTTGTTTGACATTCACATTCATGGCTGAACCAAACGAACCCAATGAAGCCACATTAGCCCCCAAGCGCAAGTCCGATCCTGATCTTCAAGACCTCCCATCCAAAGTTGCAAAGCTCGCTACTCCCAACCTCAAACAAACCCAGGAACCCCAACCTAGTGCTGATCACAGCACTTCCCAACCTCCCAGTTCTTCCTCCGACCCTAAGGAACCCGACAAAAACGACAAAGAAATCCAAAACGACGACGTCGAAGAAAAAAGCCCCCAAAACGACGACGAGGAGCACCAAAACAACGTTGAGGACGACGACGACGACGACGACGACGACGACGGCGACGAGGAGGAAGAGGAAGAGGACCGAAAGGGGAAAGGGATTTCGCGTGAAGACAAGGGAAAAGGGAAAATGGTACAAGAAGACGAGGATGATGATGATGATTCCGACGACGATAGTGATGACGATGACGACGCTTCCGATGACGACGGAAGTGACTTCTCCGACGACCCGCTCACGGAGGTCGATTTGAATAACATTCTGCCGTCCAGGACCCGGGGACGGGCGGGGGCGGCGAGTGCAGGAGTGCGCATTGCCGATGACCCGGGGAAAGCGGCCGTAGGCGGCCTCGGCGATGATGACGACGATAGCGACGATAGTGATGCTTGAATTCTGCACAGGTTAGTGAGGGATTTTTTTGGAGGAAAGAGAAATAGCTTTGTCTACAGTGAGAAACAAGTGTTCTCTGTTTTCTTCGCGCACAATGTGGGTTTTGCTGTTCAGAAATTATGCTCGGATAAAATTGTGCAAGTGCTAGTTGTAGCCTTTGTTTTCTTTTTAACTTTGTCGTGCTTGGTAGGTAGTGTATGGTTAGTGATGTTTTTGAGGTAATTGGAACAAACACTAAACTGAGAGAGAATGTTAAGTTTTAGAGAATTTTCTGAGGCCTAAATTCTTCTAAAGACTCACGGAAGAACTGACTCCAATTGATTCTGTGAATGGCAAAATACTTGAGAAGAAGATTCCTTACCCCATTTTAAATGTTGAATTTAATAGGAATCTTCTACTTCTTATGAGTGAAGTCTGTAATTCTTATTATTTCATAAATTGTTGTAGACCCATTGTGCTAGAAATATGCATATCTTGTTTGAGTCTATGTTTGTGTACTTAGTTATATCATTTTGTAGATTGTAACTGGGCTTCTCTAGTTTGCTAGTGATAGCAATCTGTTAAGTTATATGATATGAGGGGGCAGTGCATGGTGTGTAGATTTTAATCTATTCATTGTCAGCTAGGTGGAATCTTGGGTCCTGATCATCTAAAATATGGGGGCAAGATCTGGTTGAGCAAAATCCAAAATCCTCCCCTACATCCCTGTTGTTGAGCCTATCTTAGATGCCGTTTAAATATGATATGATGAGCTTAGTTGATATGATCCAATGAATTTTCACAACTAGATATGTTTCTTAAGGCCAAACTACTAAAAGAATGTCTTGCCTCAGTTTCTTCTCTGAAGCTCTGTTGTTGTATATTCATCATTATTCTTCCATTTTCTGGGACATTGTTTGCAAAGTGAACTCATCATTTGACTTTCACATATATTCCAAAAATCAATGTGGGAGAACTTCAATGTATTGTATGATTTACACAATGTTGTCTGATAAACTTTAAATAAATTTTACAGGCAATTAGTTCAGATGTAGACCTTCTATAGCCAAATTTTCTGCAAAATAATTCATATTGTGTTCATTGAAGACAGTATTCATAGGTGTAAATGAACACATTCCTGATCTCACTATGTGCTTGGAAAAGAGTGACTGCTGTGTAATCTGCTGCAATAAGGGACCTAAGTTCAGAATAATCAATAATCAATTATATCCCCTTCATACTATAAGTTTATGTAAACAAGTAGACCTTTCTGTTGCAATAATGCTATTCTTCGGCTATGTATATATTGAAGACAAATTAGCGTAAACTTGTATGACTTGTTTATCAAATTTTACATTTAAACGTGTGTTTAAGTAAGCCCTATTGCCTATGTTATGCAAACAATCAACAAAAGTTTCTTTTTCAGTTAAGGAAAAAGAACTTATTTTATTTCTTAAAGGAGCCAGAAATATAAAGGCATTTTTAAGTGGCATGACATCAGAAGCAGATTAAAGATAAGCATGAAATTGGTGCTTTTCTAAGGAAGTAAAAATAGAAATGTGAGAAAGAAAAACTACAACCTTGTGCATGCCACACAAGACTGCCATTATGCCAGGTCTGTGAAGGGTTAGATTTATACACCTTTACTCCCATGAGCAGAAACGTTATTTTGGCAACTGGAACCAATGACATTGAAGGGAAAATGTATTAACCTTCTTACACCAAGCTTCACCATCTAACAGTACAAACACAGATTGTTTAAACATAATAGGTTATTTTTGTAGAAGCTTTATATAAAATAAATAATTAAAGGAGAAAGTGTTCTTCGAGAAGCAATAACTTTCACAGCAAGGCCAAACAGACACTTAGTTACATTGAGAGCTTCTATTTAAGGATTTCAATTATGTGAGCTTTTCTTTTTGTTTCTATCAGCAGCCTCATCATTTTGTAGAGGATATTTGAGGGGGAGTATTGGGTCTAGACTTTTCGACCATTGGTTGCATTTATTTAATCTATAGGGCAGAATATGTTTGCTTTGCTGAGTGAGGATAGTGAGACATAAATGACTAAGAATTTGTCTGTGTTTGGTTGTGTTCTACGGTTGGTGACCATAAATCTTCATTGATTGGTGTACATTATCCTTCGTAAAGGTTCTTAAATTACACCAATTTCTTTCTCTGTTCTGAACGTTTACAATTTCCTCTCTGAAGGGATGAAATGTGTTATCTTGCACTCCATCTTCGTGTCAAAAAACTTTAGCAGCTTTCAGCTACAGTGAACATTTTCCTCTCTGTTAAACTTTCGGATTATAGAAGATGAAATTTATTTGCTAACTTCATTTTATTTTCTAAAATCTCAATGATGCTAAGAGTCCCTCATATATCTGGATTTCAATTGAAAAGTTTGACGCAATCTTGCCTAAATGTCAGATGATTCTATAATGCCTAAAACTTTAACATTAGAGTTGTTGCCGGGTCACAAAGGTTTTGCATATGGTTCTTAGCCCAACCCCTTTCCTAGACCCTGCCATGAAAGAAGCTCTATTAGTACCAGGTTGACCTTGTTTCGTTATCATTGGTCTCCAGGCCCTGTGGACCGAATAGGGCTGATTCTTCCTGGACCTCCATAATTTCTTCCCGCACTCCTAAATATTTGAAATTTCAATTTTACTCAAGTTTAGGATTTTCATTTTGAGTTTCTGAATATACAATTCAGAATACAAAATAAACAATACATTTGGGATTGTACAATTCAAAATATAGATATTTCAGATTATGCATTCTGAAATATATTTTTTAATTAAAAAGAAGATGGAGAGTGGGAGAGAGAGTTTTGCTGGTGGAGGAAGAAGGTGAAGCATGGGGGAGAGAGGTGTGCTGACGGAGGAAGAAAAAGATAGAGAGAAGAAGATAAGAGATAAGGGCAACAAGGTCATTCCATAACTGTATGGGAATGTAGGTTGAAATGTATGGAGGTGCAGGAAGAACCTGCCCTCAAATCTTACAATAGTTGATGTTCAAGACAAACAGTGTTGAACTCATGTTGAAAAGTTTAATCTATATTTCGAAACAGCAAAACAATATTATTTTGCTGAATACATGGCAGAAGCATTTCAATGTTCCTAAAAGGAGACTATAATTCGTGTAAATACCTTACAACAACTGGTTTGCAGAATTTCATTGCAAGACGATTACCTCGGCTTTATGTAAAGTGAAGATACCTTTCAGAATAATTTTATCTATCTTGACTACGGAAGTTATGCATTAAGTGGCAACAAGTTAGTTAAACATGACAAATACTCATCTATTGAAGGTTTTGTGATATATGAGTCTATAAGGAAGAGTTTGATATATTTAACACTCTTGAATGGTAACCATTCTTTCACTCCTTTTCGTGGCCTAACCTTTTGCCGAAATTCAGAATGTTTTGGTTCGTCAAGTTTGGGTTTACAACCACTCAGAATTGCGTCCGAATAAAGAGTGGGACCGATTTTCAATCATCTTTTGATCCACCTATATACACAAAAACAGCAGTGTTGGAATGAAGTTTGATACACAAAAAACACTACTTTTACTATTGCATAAAATGCCAAGAATTGACTTAATACGTTTCAGTTTCAGGCGTGGACGTTTTTTATGTTCTCTCAATATATTAACTGCTATCACAACTCCCTCTTATGGTTTTAGTTTTAGTAAAAGGAGGATTCGAAAAGAAAAGTTCTTTGCATATTTAGTAGCTTAATTCTGAAAAAGAAGAATAAAAATTAATTTGCTTTTTCAAAATGGTAGAAGAAATTTTATGGAAAGAACCATTTCCTGCCCTTTTTCTCTCTGATTCTTTTCTCTTTTTGTTTCCTCCTACTCTAGTTCTCTCTGTGTCTCCTTGGCTTGCATACTTTCTTTTTCTGATTGTGGCCATCTCTTTTCAGTTAGGTGAAATCAAAACTATTAAATAATTTTTACATTGTTTTTATATATAAGTAATTAAAATTTCAAGGTAAATTTTAGAAGAAAAAAAACTATGTAAAAATTGAGGGCGAAGAAATTTGTATGTTACGTTTGTTGCAATGGAAATGAGGGAGGATTCTTGTTTGAGACATGAAAAATTATTTCATCCATATTTGGAACAAAAAGGTAAGGAGAGAGAGGTGTCAATAACAAGAGTAATAACTTTCTATTACTTTTATTTTTTTAATTGAATATTTATGTTTGTTTACAAACATTTTTTTATTCACTTCCATCGCATTCAGGCAAGAGAGAAAAAAAAAATCTTTTCATTCATTTTTGTTCGTATCAAACACCTAAAAATACTATTATTTTCTCTTTCTTTTCTTTTTCTTCTCTTTTACTTTCTTTTTCTTTAATCTTTTTAAATTAAACATACTTATAGAAAAACTAATTTTCCCCCTCTAATTCCCACTTTGTCTTTTACTGTTTTTTCATTGTTTCTCATATCAATTAACTGTGTAACGTCCTATTAAATAGATAAATCTAATCAAATAAAACGTTGCATATTTAAAATATCCCAAGGGTACGGAGCTTAGGGTATGAAAGTTTACCGTTATCCAATCATACCAATACTGGATACAGAGGCACTACATTGCCTTGAACAAAAATAAGAGTTCAATAGTGGCTCAAAGGACTCACTCATGAACAGGAGGGGGATTACAAAAATAAATAAAGTTTCTTCAAACGTGGGCTCAATAGTGGCTCAAAGGACTCACTCATGATCAGGAGGGGGATTACAAAAATAAATAAAGCTTCTTCAAACGTGGGCTCAATAGTGAGTCCAATACCCATCCATGATCATCAAGCTGCATCATCTCCATTGTCATTGCCATTGCCAAGGGTTCCCACATCTACTCACATCAATAAATTGATGATCATCGCAAAAGGAGAAAAATCACACACAAGCAAACAAAAGGGTAAGCTAAAGTAAAAAGGATTCTTTTATCATACAACTCAACATACAATTCAAAGTCAAGAATACATATCGGACACCCAAACATGTGATAGCAAACAAAGTTAAGACTTTAAGACTCGACTATCTGGATACTTATAATGAGGCACCACCACGAAACCTTACCAAGAGGGTCATGGAATTCCGTCCTAACTATGAGGCACCATCACTAAACCTTCATGAAATTACGTCTTGGTCGTAAAGCACCATCACGAAACCTTCGTGGAATTACGTCCTGGTCGTGAGGCACCACCACAAAACCTTCATGAAATTACGTCCTTACATGAGGCACCACCTGAACTTTTACCGAGTGATTCATGGAATTACATCCATTAGATGAGGCACCACCATAAACTCTCACTATGAGGGTCATGGAATTACGTCCTACCCATGCCTTATCCATATTTCACCAAACAATCATAGAGTTCTCATGCATACCAATTTCATGCCAGTATATATGACCAACCATCCAAGTATTTCATACCAACTCATCAATTCTAGCCCAATATATATATATATATATATATATATATATATA
>Ga0214542_1006752_pt1 | contig 20621 bp, 14 predicted proteins | sample CNSS1metaG_FD_160096 | JGI IMG/M metagenome (GOLD analysis project Ga0214542, IMG submission 160096) | Root nodule microbial communities from cowpea collected in UCLA plant growth center, Los Angeles, California, USA - CNSS1 | ecosystem: Host-associated > Plants > Roots > Nodule | place: USA...
ACTCTTGTATAGTTTTATAAGAACTAACTTGTTAAAAATCAATTCCATGTTCGTTGGGAGACGACTTTGGGTTACTTTACCCTTACTATTTTGTTGACTACTTTCTTAACAATACTGAAGTTGTTATGGATAAGTAGTATTAATTTGATCGCGTCAACGATAGCATTATCAACAGCTTTCGTGAAATTGTGTTTCCCGATTCGTTAACTATCCAATTTAGCTAAAATTTTGATAGCGGGTCTATAACATGTTGTTTTTTAATTTGAATGGTGTGATGTTATTTTACGCATGATTGCTAGTTTTTCACAATAGTATTGTGTTGATATTTTTTTGTGATAAAATTTAATTGCCTCTAATTGTTGGTTTTTCATGGGAGTATTGGATGTTGGGCATGATGAATGATGTATGTTAAATATAATGATGAGGATTGTATGATTTCAATATGTTGTCATACATGTGATGATGAGGCCTTGATGAGCTTGTGTTTATTGATCATGAAATGCGGATAATCATGTGATTATGGATTGATGTGTGATAATAATAAGATAGTTTATACATGGATATGAATGTAATGAAAGGTATCTTTGCGTAATTTTATTGGAGGACTACTTTGTTAGGGCTCTCGATAAGAGTAATGGAAGTTATGCACTTCGCTAAGGCTCTTGAGATGAGTAATGAGAAGTTATGCACTTCATCAGGCCTCACTAAGAGTAATGGGATATTGTGTATCTCGTCAAGGCTCTTGATAGGAGTAATGGGAAGTTGTATACTTCACTAGGGCTCCCGATGAGATTAATGGGAAGTGACATTTTTGGTGAATTGCGTATGAGAATTGGTTGGGTGGGAGGTTGAGCATTTGACCCGGGCTCGATAAGAGTAATGAGAGATTGTGCATCTTGTCGGGGCTCTTGATATGAGTAATGGGAAATGGTATATCTCGCTGGGACTTGCTACAAGAGTAATGGAAAGTGGAATCTTTGGTAAATTACGTATGAGAATTGGTTTGGTGGTTAATTATGCGATAATGTCATTCATTTTAATATTACTATGTGGTAATATGTTCATGTTGTGGCTTTAAGAAAATGTAATAGGTGATAGCTTGGATGAGTTTTGATATATTGTGGTAATGCTAGGTGAGTTGTATGTTGATGTACATTGTTATGTGATATGTTACATAGTTAGCTCACCCTTACATCTTTGTGGTTATGGTTACCACCTGTGATGATCATATAACTTGTGTTTTGCGGGAATAGATTTGATGCAGATACAATTGGAGAAGCCTAGTTGTGAGGAGCTCGTGGGGATGACTTTGAGAGTTTTTTTTTTCTTTTGAAAATATCATTTCAAATAAAATGTTATAGTTAGTTGTTTTGTGTTTTGGACTTGAAAGACCTTGTCTTAAGTTTCATTTTGATGATTTAAACCACTTGCTGGTTGAATAATGTTTATTCTTTTAGAGAATAAAACTTGTTTCAGTTGAACTTTTGGCAAGTGTTATTTTGAAATATAATAATTGTGATGTTCCTATTTATTAGGATGGTAATAGAGTTTTTATGGTTGGAAGTTTTGGAAAATGAGATCAACAAATTAAATTACACCAACAAAAAATATGCAGAATACTTAATTACCACAAGATTTCGAATCTGATTATTTTATTAGTCAAGATTACCCTCAATTAATAGCATAATCATTATTTTATCAATAGATTATAAGAACATGTAGAAATTACAAAGAAAGATTGATTAAGTTGATTTTCTTGATGATTTTTAACAAAGAACAAATTAAGATAAAAAAAGTTAAACCAATTCAAGTAGATTTTTATATTGGTTCACTCGTAACTGAGCTACAAGTAGTTAGTCACAATAACCTAAGTCTGAGTTTCCACTATTTCAAGAGTCTTAAAAAATCCTTACAACATTACACTTTTGAAAGAACAAAAAAGCACACAAAGGCTCTTATAACCCACAAGAACCTCGCACAACATAGCAAGAACCTTTCTTGTAGACTTGGAATCCATCCACGAAAACCAAACAATCTTAAGAGAGATCAAACCTCAATGATGGCTCTCCCTAGCCAACCAAGAACCTCATTTCCAAGTCTAAACCAAGAGCGATCACAACTCTAAACCTTCAAATATGATCACAGAAATCCAACACTAAGAAGTTCAGAGAGAATGAAATTTTCCAGAAGTATCAAATTGATTTCGCACAAAAAATGAATATGTCATCATTCACTCTAAAAATTTAGGCTTTATAGTCTGCCAACTGACATATTGAATTGTTGATTTCACTTGACTTTTGTGACATAGACGGATTGATTAATATTTCCGTCAATCAAATACATAAACTACAACTAGACACAAGACATCCATTCTATGTCCAATAGTTTTCATGTTAAAAAATGTTCATATTTCGATTAAAGAACTGTATTTAGTTGGGGTGTAAATGCACAAGAGGATTGATGAATTATGCCTTCATTTTGAAAAAACAAAGTATAATGTATGATTAAAATAATCTTTAGCATTATCAAACCTAAAGTTTTTTATAACCATCCCAAATTGATTTTTAATCAATGCCACAAACTCATAATGAGAGTAAAAATGATTTAGCTCCTAAAATTTTTGAAACATTAGAAGGACCCCTAACATCAGTATGAACCAGATAAAATGATTAGAACTTCTTTTATTGCAAGTAGGATTATGTTTTTCCAATTCACAAACCTCACAAAGAAGATTATGAATATTCACATCCAAATCCTTAAATAAAGAAGGAAATAAAAGTTTTATAACACAAAATGAGGGATGTCCAAGATGATGATGACACAACTAGATTTTTTACTAGTCGTGTATTGAGGATTCAATCATGAAAGAGTGAGTCATAATGGACTAGTTGAAGTCAAGCCATTCCGCTCTTTAGCATGTTCAATCGTCCTTCTCAATTTCTTGTCATGCAATATACAATACTTTAAAAAATGGTATTGCAAGAGAGGTCCTTGCTAAGTTTTTTAATGGATATCATATTTGTGGACAAGTTTGCAACATTTTGCAAATTCTTCAGTATGGTTAGATTTTACATGTATATCTCCTTGACCCAGTACAATTATCATATTTCCATGTGGATATTTTTTTAATACTATGACATGGAAAATATGTGGAAAAGAATTGAGAAAATGATGTCATGTGATCGGTGGCCTATAGTCTAAAATCCAATTATTTTTAAAATATGTATTTGAGATATTAAATCCAACAAAAACTTGTAACTCGGAAGAATATTTCAGTGAACACATATCTATTGGTTTTTTCATATTACTATGGAAGGATATTACTCTTGATAACTTTCATGGATGAGTTGTGATCTTTTTAAAGTTCAAGAACAACAACATGAGCAGATTGACCTCCTTAACATGAACATATTGACCTCCTTAACATGAACATATTGACCTCCTTTCTTTGGAGGACCACCTTTGTATCCCACTGTTTGCTTTGAGGTTTTTTCGTGTAATTCCAACATTTATCTCTTTTTCCATTCAACCGATTGGTTGAATGCACAACTTGTAGCTCTCCTCTAGCCTGAGGCTTGTCTCCATTTTCGACTTACTTTTTGTCATTATACATATTGTTTGTTACATTTTCTCAACTTACTTTTTGTCATTATACACATTGAATATAGATGCATAAATCCTTCTAGACAATTAAAGAAATAAAATTAAACTATATAGAATTATAGCCTAACGAAAATTATAATAAATAAGAACAACGTCAACAAATTCCTCAAAAATCTCAACAAAGTCAATATTAGAGCATAGTAGAAATAAGATCAAATTAAACATAGTAACATAGTGCAATCTAAACAAATCATGTTTTCTTCAATATGTTGTTTGCCACTATATTTATGTATTCTCCTCTTGTATTACATCTAATTTTTGTTTTTTAGTAAACCCTCCCACTTTTAATTATGTTTCATTCATTTTAATGTTTCATATGTATTACCCTTTTCCCTACCTTGTTTTTGTCAATTGGCAAAAAGGTTGAGACTAAAGATAGGAATTGAAGACTACAAGAAGAATACTTGCATTAATAAAAGTTGTTTTACAAGAGAGAAGCAATACCACAAGCCTATGATTTCAGATAATTTAGGATTTAGAGCAAACTTTTCCTAATACACTAAAATAAATGAAGAAAAAATTAATATCATTGCAACTTCTAGACAAAATAACTAATTTAACAATTAAATAATATTTAATGTTAGGATATATGAATTGAATCTGTGTTTTGTCTCTTCCTATTTCATAATTATTTTGTTGTAACCACATCCCTATTGATTAATTTAACACATGTTAGTCATAATTGTTATATACTAATTGGTTCTTAATTAGTTGTAACATTACACTTGTACTAAGGCCTTTAGTTCACTATTTGGTTTCTTATAAATAGAAAGAACTAGACAACTAAGGACTCTTCAAAAATGAGGACTATTAAATTCTAATGGGACGTACAATGAAAGAGAAATGGTTAGTTAAGCATAACTTAAAAGAAAGTTACACTAAGTATGACTAATGCTTCAATGTATGGAGCCAAGTAAACATGTCTTAGTGATGTGGTCATCCATGTTGTAATTTGAGCCTTTATGTTTCCAGATCTTCAAATGCTTTTGGGTTAGAAAAATCCATGCACCACAATTGTTACGTCCATATACCTAAGATAATGAATTATAAATTAAGTGCAATAAATGTAGAAGACACATTCCTACTTACATACACTATAGTTCGATGTTAAAAAAATGTATAACATATCGTCTCCACCAACCACCTCCAATGCATTAAAAATAAAAATGTAAAATGAGACATGAGATTCGATTACAAATACTCAAAAGTTCCATTGTATCTTTGTTAGTTTTTCTATTAAACTTAGACAACATGTTGAAAAGGTTTGAAAGAGGATCATCCCAAGCTTTTGTCATGCAATCATCTTCATCGATAGCAAGGTTTTCACTAGTACAAAATCGCATTTTTACCTCGCCTTATATGCCTCGGTTGGCAAGGAACCGAATCATATAATGGCACGGTGGCATTTTTGCAACTCCAAGCTACTTTTATGCCTCGGTTCACCCAAAACCTGAAGCCAAAAAGGGTTATAGGCTTCGGTTCACTGAAAACCGGTGCCAAAGGTAGATTATATGCTTCGGTTGAACAGACCTGAAGCCAAAAATGTGGCTGGAAATTTCAGAAGTGCCACTAGCCGTTACGTCTTTGACCTCGGGTGGCACTGAATTGGGGCCAAATAGGGCTATATGCCTCGGTTATTAATTGAATTGAGGCCATATAGTTCAATTAGGGCACAAAACACCGAACCCTTATTCTTCTACCTCGCACGAGTTGCATGTCCTCTTTCTCTCTCTACAACTGTTTCGACGACTCTCCAACACCATGCGAGCTCCTCTTCTTCCACCAATGTTATACTTCCACCTTCGCGTCTCACCTCCGGCCACGCTGCTCCGGCTAGTCGTCACTCTGATTGGATAGTGTTCTCTCTGCAACTGTTTTGGTAACCCTTCAACACCACGTGAGCCCATCTTCATCTTCCACCAACGTTGTGTTGCCACCATCGCGTCTCGCCTCTGGCCACAATGCTCCGGCCAGTTGTCGCTCTAAGTGGACAATGTCTCTCTCTACAACGTGCACCACCGTCGCTGCCACCACGGTGCTCCGACCACCGTCGCCGCACCTCTTATTCTTGCACCTCCATTTCGTGCACGACCATTTCTTGTACAGCCATTTCGCGAACCTCCTTCCCCGTTTTCCCGCAACTATCGCACCGCGTTTTTGTTTGGTTTTCCGTTTTATATATGTTAATTTTCTATTTTATTTATTGTGAGTGTTGATTTGCATTGAGATTGAAATTGTTTTGGAGTGTTTTGATTAATTTTGTGAGAGGATTGAGTCTCAATTTAAGAGCATTATGTCTTGAAATGTAGAGCGTTAAGTCTAAATTTAAGAGAATTGTAAGAACACTATAATTAAATAGGTAATATATGATGTTCAGAAAATTGTTGTTTTTGCTTTTATTTGTTACTTTTGACTTTCTCTTGTGTTTTTTGTTATCTCTTGTAGCTCTCAAACGCGTTGAATTGCATCATCTTCCATTGTCATCTACTTTTTACGCTCCCAGGTTTCTAATTCTAATATTTTCCTATGATGCCAATATGTTGTTTGCTTTATATATGTGATTAATTGTTTGGTAAAATATGTTGTTTGTTTTTCTTATATGTGAGTTAACCTTAGTTTCCCGTTTGAGATTCAATACGAAAATTATGTATTGTCCCCAAGTTTTCATTTTGAAGAAGTTATATTTTTTTTAAAATTAATATAAGGGGATACAATACTAATAATTTAAATGTATTGAATCTTGAATTGTTCGATTGGACAGTTTAAGAAGATTAATCACTTTCTAATAGTTTATTAGTGTATATATACTTTAAAATACATATCTTAAAATTGATGAATATTTGTCAATTGTGTTTTGTATTGATCTTCAAATGCATATTTGATTGTGGTTTATAATCACTTTCATTTCGTGTATCTTGAAGGCCAATACGAAATGCTGGAAAAATTTTGTGAAATTTAAGATATGTATTTTAAAAGTAATATGTAACAATAAAATAAAGAAAGTGAATCTTCTTAAATGGGATAGGGTCACACATTGATTACGATGTGAGCATTGATTCAAAGATTACTGAAATTGTTCACGCAATTTCAGTATGGACCGAGATTGGATTAATTTACCACGTATTAGCGCTGAGTGTGAGAATGGAGTAGAAGAATTTATAAAATTTGCACAACGTTATGAGGGAAGAAGTGATGATGAGGTGAAGTTCAAATGTCCTTGTGTCAACTGTTTGAATGGGAGAAAATTGAATGTAAATCAAGTTAGGGAACATCTTATTTGTGATGGTTTCTTGAGAAGTTATACAATATGGATTTGGCACGGCGAATTAATAGACTTTCCAACTGTTTTTCGAACTGAACATGTTGTCCATTCCACCATGAAAGAGTGATGGCAAGAGCGATGTGAAGAGCGAGTAGAAGAAGACAATATGGAGCACTAATACGAGATGTTGGCGTAGAAGCTTTTGCACAAGCGCATGTGTATGAGATGATGTTTGCTGATGCATAAACTCTGTTGTATGTCGGTTCAACTAAGTTCACACGATTATCAGTGGTTGTAAGACTTATGAATTTAAAAGCGACTAATGGTTGGATAGATAAAAGCTTCACAGAATTGCTCGTGCTCTTGAATGGAATGCTTTCCGAGGGAAATACTCTACCCACTCGAAACTATGACGCCAAGAAAATTCTTTGTCTGATGGGTATGGAGTATAAAAGGATACACGCATGTCCTAATGATTGCATATTATACAGAAAAAATTTAAAGATTTGAAAAAATGTCCAAAGTGTGGGTCATCACGGTACAAGCAGAAAAGAAACAGTAAAGATAGTGGTCAAATAAAGAAGGAAGGATCTGCTTTGAAAGTAGTCTAATACCTTCCAATTATGCCCAGACTTAAACATTTGTTTGATAATCCTAAAGACGCTAAAAACCTTAGATGGCATGCAACTTAGAGAAGATGTGACAGACTCCTTCCTCATCCTGTTGATTCAATGCAATGGAGAAATATTGATCAAGAATTTCCCAAGTTCGGCGACGAATGTAGAAATATTCGTTTTGGCTTAGCTATTGATGGAATGAATCCATTTGGGAATTTAAGTAAAAACCACAATTGTTGGTGTAACATCCCTAGCGCACCACGCCCAGAGCATGTCAGGTTACTACAGCCTGATGCACCCCAACCCATCACCCTTCTCCGTCCATTCATACTGGGTGGGTTGTTGCCAGTGGAAATCGAACCCCCAACCTGACCTTTAACACCTCTAGTACACCAGCAAATGCTACCAGTTGCGCTGCAGCACAACTGGTAGCATCTTTGGCGTTACCAGGGTGTTAAAGGTCAAGTTAGGGGTTCGATACAACTGGTAGCATACTTTTTGTTAACACCCCTGGCGCACCAATCCTTGGTCCCAAAGCATGTCAGGTTACTACAGCCCGATGCACCCCAACCCCTCACCCTTCTCCGTCCATTCATACTGGGTGGGTTGTTGCCAGTGGGAATCAAACCCCCAACCTGACCTTTAACACCTCTGGTACACCAGCAGATGCTACCAGCTGTGCTGCAGCGCAACTGGTAGCATCTTTGGCGTTACTAGGGTGTTAAAGGTCAGGTTGGGGGTTCGATACCCACTGACAACAACCCATCTACGATGAGGGAATCCCGGGGTGAGGGGTTGGGGTGTATTGAGCTGTAGACCTGACATGCCGCTGGGCCGGGGGTGGTGCCAGGGATGTTATAGTTAGCCCGTTATATTATTCATTTACAACTTATCTCCTGGACTCTGCATGAAAAGAAAATACATGATGTTGTCTATGATGATATCTGGTCCAAAGCAGCCTAGAAATGACATAGATGTATATCGCAATCCTCTAGTTGAAGACTTGAAGTTGTTGTGTGTTGATGATGTTGAAGTATTTGATGTTGTTACTTCTGAAACTTTCATGATTCATGTAATGTTATTTTGCACCATTAATGATTTTCCAGCTTATGATAAATTTGTCTGGGTATAATGTCAAGGGTCATACAACATGTCCTATATGTGAAGAAATCACTATATTTTATCAATTAAAAAACAGATGGAAGACCGTGTATATGCGCCATCGAAGGTTTTTACAAGCTAATCATCCTTATCGAAGGTTAAAGAAAGCATTCAATGGACATCAAGAGAATTACAAAGCACCAACTCCATTAACTAGCATTCAAATTCATGAAAAAGTTAATAAAGTACATCATGTATTTGGTAAAACGTCCAAGAAGTCATCTGCATCTAGCCCTTGGAAGAAAAAATCAATATTCTTTGATCTTCCATATTGGTCGAAGGTATAAGTTAGGCATTACATAGATCTCATGCATGTAGAGAAGAATGTGTGTGATAGCTTGATTGGTACACTACTTAACAGTCAGGGAAAGACAAAAGATGGAGTAAATACTCGTTTGGATTTGGTTGAAATGAAGATCCAAGAAGATTTTGCACCAAGGGAGGGTGGTAGGCGTACTTATTTGCCCTCTGCATGTCACACTATGTCCAGACAAGAGAAGATAAGTTTTTGCTTATGTTTAAAGAGTGTCAAGGTACCTCAAGGATACTCTTCAAATATTCAGAGTTTAGTGTCCATGCAAGACTTGAAGCTTATTGGCCTAAAGTCTCACGATTGCCACATCTTAACGCAACAATTGTTACCTATAGCTATTCGTGGAATTTTACCAAAAAATGTTAGACAAACTATAACATGTTTGTGTGCATTCTTCTCTTCAATTTGTACCAAAGTCATTGATCCTTTAAAGTTATATGAACTTCAAGCTGAGATTGTTATCATCTTGTGTCAGCTAGAAATGTTTTTCCCTCCATCATTTTTTGACACCAGGGTACATTTACTTGTTCATCTGGTGAGAGAAATCAAGTTTTGTGGACCAATATACATAAGATGGATGTATCCCATTGAACATTACATTAAAAATTTGAAAGGGTATGTGAAAAATCAATATCGTCCAGAAGCTTTAATGATCGTAAGGTATATTGCTAAAGAAAGTGTCGAGTTTTGTTCAGATTACAAGGCAAAAGCAAAACCGATAGGAATTCCTCAGAGATCATGGTTGAACAGGTGTTCTATAAGTAACAGCATCCGAGGTGTGGGTGTGGTTAGTAAAGATCGCGAAAAGTTGATGCAAGCACACCTATACATATCGAACAACACAGATGAGGTAATGCCTTACTTATCTACACATAAAGTCATTCTAAAAGAGAACAATCCAAGACAATAAGAGAAATGGCATTTGATGGAGCATAATAGAACATTCATGCCTTGGTTTAAATATGAGGTTTTGAAAGATTCGCAATGTTCTGAGACTTTGATGTGGTTAGCGAATGAGTTGAAATTTAATGTCATCTGTTGTACATGTTATGAAATCAATAATTGCACATTCTATACGAAGTCTCTAGATGATAAAAGCACAGCACAAAATAATGGAGTTAGTCTTGAAGCTGAGTCACTACAATTTTCTACATTTAAAGATCAAAATCCCGTAGTAGGATCAATAACATACTATGGTGTAATACAAGAGATATGGGAGGTTGATCATACCATGTTTACTATTCCACTATTCTAATGTAAGGGGATTGACAATAAAGTGGTGTCAAAATAGATGAATCAGGAATGACTCTGGTTGATTATCGAAAGGTGGGTTATCGAGACGAGGCATTTATCCTAGCACAACAAGTATCTCAGGTTTTCTATGTTAAAGATCCTGCATCTGAACATTGGTTTCTCGCTCTTCATGAAAAAAGAAAACAGATTGATCCTAATGAAGAGAATATGAGTGATCTTAATATTGTTGTCACCCACCCATTTAGAAGAACGATAAATGTTGATGAAATCCATCTAGTTGATGATGTACATGCAATTCGAGAAGATCACGATGAAGGAATACACATATGATCAATCAATAAATTTATGTATGAATTTCATGTTCTTGTTAAAATTTAGGTGCTTTGTTAAATAATGTTTTATATGTTATTTATATGTTGCTTATTAATGTTTTTTTATGTTTTCATTTCATAGATACATGGCTGAACATCATACTTCATCAGAGGATGAAGCACCTACTAAGAGATCCACCAGAGGAGGCACTAGGTTTAGAAGAGCTAAATGTGAGAAATACCAATCCTTACGCCATCTTTTGATCATGTCACTGAAGTTGATTGGGAAATGATATGGCAGTATTTATTGGTAACTAATATTAATTTTATTAACATTATACTTTGATTTTGTTGATGATATGATAAATATTATTGATGACATTTTCTATATTGCAGCTAACATTTAATATTCTAAATGTGGCGACGCTTAAACAAAAATGTTTGTCATTGGTGGCCGAAAAATTTTGTGGTTTTAAGACCAAGTTGAGGTCTAGTTATGTCTCTGGATCTAAAAAGGATGAAAATCCATTGTTGAAATACACTTGGATTGATGAAGACACTTGGTAAGATACAATTCTTATCTAAATATCTCGTTCATGTTTTATATTGTATTTTTTTATAAATTTTTTTGTTACATTGCAAGATTCATTGGTTGAGAAAAGCTTCCAAGGAGGATTCATTCCAGAAGGTCGTCATGACATACTTGTTGCTGCAATTTGACGACCTGAGCACCCTGGACGTGTGTGTGGTGCTGGATTATGAGTCGGCATACGCCAATTTTTTTGTTTCTCCTCTCGTCAGTCTTCATGCAGTCATGGTGCTGATTATGAAGAAAGAATGAAGGAAATGATCACTACGCAGGTGAGACAAGAACTTATGCGCCAATTTGAGCATTATGGTATTCGTTCACCAGGGGATCCTCTATTAGAACTAGACCCATTTATGCCTCCCACGGGTAAATTTGTTTTCTATAAGTTATGTATTGAATAAATGATATTTAATAAAGTAATTGAATAACATTAATAAATCGTTGACTGTAACAAGTAGAAGCGAAAATGGGAGTGGTTCAGCTCCACCCGGGGATGTCATCCATGTCAGCTATATATTTGAGATGGTACAGAGAAGACACTAGTGGCTCGTGGAAAAGTATTTGAGGCAGCCACAGTTCTTCATGGCATGGAGTTATCAGAGGATGAGGTTAAGGTCATGGTAGAGGAGGTTCTCATGTCGTTTGCTTTAGTTCCTGTGCCAACATATGAGGTATATACTATGGCCCAGACATTCTAATGTTTCCTCGCCTGGCATAGAGATTTGGTTGTTACTGACCCCCCGATACAGACTCTTAAACCCACCAATATACTACATTTTTAAGTTTACATGTTTATTATATCTAAACATAAATTATATTCCATTTTAACTGAAATTGCATCAATATAGGAAAAACCTCAATTAAAGAAGATTCTTCTCTCTTTGGATGATACTCTTGGTGCATTGCTCCAACTTGCAGAAATCATAGCTGATAAGCTGATGTAGGTTTCTTGGGATACTAACATTTTTGGGAGAGACCTTGACATCCCACTTTACTTGCATTCCCAAGATGTCTTGGAGCTTGCACAGGGACAAGAGGAACTGAATATTACCATTATTCAGTTATGGATGATGTAAGTCTTTCAGTCATTATATATAGTTATTTGATATATTTATCTATTTAGTTATATCAAATCAATTTTATGTTTAGGTATTTGTCTGGTGTCACTGAAACTATGGGGCTGAATGATGTATATGGGTTTGTAGACCCCTAACTCACTTATGAAGGCAACAAGTTTCTTGACATCCAATCATATGTGACCGGATGCTTTCAACGCAGAAAAGAAATTTATTTTGTCCCTTATGTTGCTGGGTAAGTCATTTTTGTTAACTTATGAATATAATCTGTCATTTTAATGCATAACAATGAATTTATTTTCTTCTCAGACGTCATTGGCAATTACTTATGGTTTCCCTAAGGGAGAACCTTGCTGTGTGGATTTGCTCTTTGCGCCGCCCTCCTCCCAACCATCTTAGACAAGTGAGAGATTGGTAAGAAACTTCAATCTCAATCTTATGAATTTTACATGTTATATAAAAGTATCCTAACTTATTCCCTTTATCATAGTTCAATTATTAGACATAACATGTTGTTAGGGAGATCAACAGCTAAGGCAAAATGTCTTGCATGTTGTTCCCTCTAAGTTTGATATTTCTATCCATATATTTATAATTATTTGATTTGATTTTCTTCCTTAATTAATTTTAATGTTGTTGATATAATGTAGTGTAATAGCCAAACTGGCTCATATGAGTGCGGATACTATATAATGCAATGGATGACAACAATTGTGCGTGCTCGTATTACAACTAATTGGGAAATGATAATATATATTTGAATTAAAACAATTACTTTGCAATATACTAAAGTTTGGTATACTAAAGTTGTCTTTCTATATACTAACTTAACTTAATTTCTTATTTTGCAGACATTCAAGAGTCCTTTGCCAATTCCCGCGAAGTCTGTAAACTTTGGTAGGATAGCATGTGCAAAATTCATAATTCAAATGTACAATAGTATTGATTAGGATATATGTATTTGGATTGTGTATATTTCAATTATCTTTTAAATGTTTTTGGATTGTGGATGTTTGAGAAAATATTTTGTTCTGGTTTGTGTTGCTCTGTGAAAAATATTTGCAGGTTTAAATGTGGGAATCACAATAAAACAGAAAATTTATTAAGAAAAAACAATAGAATAGGCCTCGATTGTTACCAAGACCGAAGCAAAAAGGGACTATATGGCCTTGGTTCTTACCACAATCGAGGCCAAAAATTCTGCGAAAATTTTAATTAAAAAAAATTATTTTTAACCTATGGCTTCGATTCTCGATGACCCGAGGCAGAAAACAAACCCTATGGCTTCGGTTTGTTTACAACCGAGGCATAAAAGCGACTCTATGGCCTCAGGTAACAACCGAGGCCAAAAGGCATCCCCTTTTGGCCTCGTCGCAATATGTCTCGGTTCCAAACCCGAGGCAAAATGAGGAAAATAATTGGGGCAAAAAGACCTTACTGCATTGGTGTTTGCACCTTCTTTTGAGGACGAGGAACTAAAATAAATATATGCAAAAGTTTAGATCATCTATTTAGAAATTCTAAAATAGGGTCAGATTTAAGTTTATGTCTGACATGTAGGTAACAAAAGTATTTTTATGTCTTAAATTTAGTTAACAGACGTCAATTTATGTCTGATGTATAAGGATTAGATGTGAAAACCTAATTTTATGTTTGTCGCTAACAGACCAAACGTAAATTTTAACCACTTAAGTACAAAAATGTCATCCCACATTTTTCACGTCTGTTTCCTTTATGTCAAACGTAAATTGAGTGACTAAAAAGGAAGAAGACTCTACCACTTTAGAAAGTAGAATACTAGTATTATTTGTTTTTCTTCTCATTTGGTAAAATTTCCCATTTTGGCTAGCTTAGGCCCTCCAATAGAGCCATACATGAGATAACTAAGGGCCTCCAATAGAGCCATACATGAGATAACCAAGGCCTTAAAGTTAGGACTCTAAAACTTGAAGAAGAACTCGAAGAGAGGCATGGATGGAAGTCCAACATCCAAAATAGGCCATTTGTAGGCTAAAATAGGAACTCATTTTAGACGTTGTATATGACACTTTCTAGCTTCTTAGTCATGCATATCTAAAATAGATATGCAAAAGGAGCTATTGATAAGCACCTACCCACTACCAATGGAAGAAAGTGTTTAAGAAAAATAAGTATGACAAGGAGGAAGTTTCTTTATCGTTCTTCTATTAGTTTATTTACACTAGTGAAAAAAGGGGAATCTATGACGACTTATTATGACAAGTATAAGCCACTTATCATAATAACTTGATCGGTGGCATTTTTTTAATAAAGTAACAATTATTATGACTAGTAAAAAGGGATCTTTCATAATAAGTGAGAAGGAAAAATTTCTTATGACAGGTGCAGAGGACCTATCATAGTAGATGGTCGCGTTGACAAAATTGAAATTATGTTAAAAATATATTATGATAGATTTAGAGAAACCTGTCATAATATCTTCAAATCCCTAATTTTTTTCCTTCCCTCTTTTCTCTCTCTCTTTTCTTCTCTCCATTGTTTCTCCAGAAGTATAGTTTTTTTCTCAAACAGTCACGTTACCTTCTTGTTTCGCGTTGTCGTTGTCACTCTGTTCGCTGCGCCGTTCGCGCACCGTTCATGCACTGTCCGTGCACCGTTCTTACGTCGTTCGCGCATCGTTCGCGCGTCGTCCCTGCACCATCGCCGCTCTGTTTGCCACTTTGTTCGTTGCGTCGTTCGTGCACCGTTGATGCACTGTTCGTGCCCCGTTCGTACGTTGTTCACGCACCGTCCGCGCGCCGTCTACTTGTTTTCTGCGCGTTGTTCGCCCATCGTTCGCACACTGTTCCTGGTTGCTACATTGGTGATTCTCCTCGCTTTGGACAGGTTTTCCCTCTTTTCTTCACCTAGTTTGCACATGTGTGTTGGGCTATGGTTTTGCTTTGGAGTGAGTGACAGATGCTTTTCCCTAAATGTTATTGCTAGACTGTAAGAACTAAGAATCCATATATATAAAAGTTTAAATCAGTAAATATTTTTCTATTTGCAACGTGACTCCAACGTTGTGGTGTCGTGACCCTCTTCGCCTTCATCTTCTTTAGTTTAAATTCACTCTTTGAATACTTGACCCTCTTTGCGTTCAAATTGGAGGGATTTGCATTTTATTTCTAACCATGTTCCGCCTTTTGTCTTTTCATCTTTGAGCATGTGCTTGGCTAAGATTTGTGGAAACCATTGTGTGTTTGCTAAGAGTTTTTTGAAAAGGTGCAAAAAGTGTGTGAATTTCTTTAAGATGTCTTTGTCTTCCTGAACCAATGTGAAGAGAATCTTCTTTGCTTTCTTCCTAAAACTAAGGAAGTTTTCTATAGCTTTGGCCCTGCATTTTAATTGGTGCAGGAAATTAACGTATAAAGAGATTTTGGATGCAATAGGATTTTGGAAATTTAGGTTTTCAAAATGAAATGAATTTGTAATTGATTAGTGTTTGGAAGGACCCTTTGATAGACTAATGGAATTTCTCATTGGACTTGTTTTCATTGCTTTGCAGACTATTACGATAATGGACTTTAGACACCAGAAAGAACTTGAAAAAGAAGCCATTGTTGTTTTGGTTGTTGTGATTTTCTTATTCCCATGGGCATATGGGGAGATCTTGGAGTCCCATTAGATAGTTGGTTCATAGTGAGATTATGTACAATGTTTAGTCTTTTTTAGAATGTATGAATAAATTCTAAAGTAGCATTCTTTATGTATATATAATTTGATAGAGTAAGTCTTTATTGGATAATATTACTGGATAAAGTAAGTCAATGAAATTCTTTTATTTAAAAATTGTATATTGTTATATTTAGGTAATACTATTATAAATGGAGAAAAATTGAAAAAATAAAAAAAAATACTCACTTATTATGTTAGGTGTAGAAATACATATCATAGTAAGTTAAACTTATTATGATATATTTTCATGATGTCATAGAAAAAGCGCATTTTTTATGACTCCTGCAACTATGATATCAACATACCTATCATAATAATTTTTTTTTACCTGTCATAATAAGCTCTTTTTGCACTAGTGTTAGTTTTTATCTTAAACAAATTTTAAACTCATGTTTGTGTCTTGTGCTTTGTATGTTTGCTAATGGCACATTCCCTTAGAAATTATTAAGAGAATGAAGGGTTTAGGAGGAGCCTAGTTCAAAGAAAGCGCACTTGCCACATTCTAGTCTGCATGAATGTTATGTAAATACAAATAACAAATGAAGGAATGAGTTTCAGAGATGAAATTAATAATGAAATTAAAGCCTTAAAAAAATGTAACAAGGAGAAAAATGGTATAGATGAAACTAGAGGTATATTTGCTCAATTTATGCAACAAATAGGAAAGAAAATTAAGAGCACTCACGGTGATAGTTCAAATAAAGAAAATCACCTCTCGTCGGCACCATCATAAGCCTAAAAGTTAAACTTAACCCAAGGAATCTCCGATTTTGACAACTTCTATTATTGGACTTGATATAATTTTATTATAATAATGTAATAATATACTTCTAAGTAAGATAATTTTAAATTTTATTAATATATTACTAGAGGAGAGTTTTAAGACTAATGATTGATGGACACTTATTTCTTTTCTATATTAATTTACTTTACAACTTTATGAATTAATATGTTATTAAAAAGTAGTTGATAATAGACATATTTTTTATATATATTTATTTTACAAGTTATAAAATAATATTTTTTGATATATAATATTTTGTTAAAAGATAGTTGTATAATACATTTAATAGCAGTGTTAAGATATATCCTTTTAGTTTTAATTGATTGGGACGAAGAAAACGAGTTGTCATTTCTCATTTTAAACACTGCTTTCTCTATTGAACAGAGGGACGACAATACGCGAGGGACTATATAGACCCGTTCGCAGATTTGTAAAACAAAGCATGGCATTCCCTACCTCAATTAAAAAGAAGACTTTAATCAGACCATTGGCTTTAGAGCGAAAGGGTGAAATTAAAACAAATTCTATGGACTTAGAAATATGAACAAGTTAAAAAAAGCAGAGACATAAGTTCAGGATGTTTTATTTAGTCTGGCATTTATTTATTTATTTATTACACCCAAAGCATAAACACTTCTCTCACAAGGAGGAAAGTGCGGGATTTTTGGTGCACAGTTGTTTATTTAGATGCAGCAGATGAGGATGGAAGTTGCTCAAGAACAAACTCGTATGGGTGTTTCTGATTGACAGCCAAAAGCCTGTTCTTTGCTTCATCCTCAACAATCGCAACATTACCGCAGAGGCTGCTGTCAAGTGTACAGAACAAAAGTTTATAGGTATTGTCTCGGACTCTGTGAATAGAGAAGGAACCTGGGACTGTATGTGGGTAGCCTTCAACTTTAACGAGGGTTCCTTCAGGCAGACCCGCAACAACGGTCCACTCAAGAGGGAAGGCACCGATTATAGGAGTTAATTCGAAGCTAATGAACACCGGAGAGCCGTTAGGGATAAATAAGGAATCGGATGGGGATGTAATGGTCAATGGGAGCCCTTTATCGATCTCGATGGGAGATTGCACAACACTGAGTGGGATAGTTTCGTTTCCAGTTTTGATTCGTCGAATTCCACCGGCTACTGTAAATGGCGGCAAAATAAAGAATCTGCCACCATTTCTAACGATGTTACCATGCAAGTCCGTGACAGGTTGAGCAATGGTTGAAGGAGGGTTGAAGGTTAGGACTGAAAGAAGGAAGAGAGCTAAAATGGTTGTACTCGCCATTTCGCTATGGAACAAATTAAGGCTTTTCTCTTTGTTCAGTTGAGTTGTGTGAAGAAGCAAAGATGGGAAAACCCATTTATAGACCTACGATGGTGGTAAGGTGAACATATTTTATTGATTGAAATAACTAAAAAATCCTAAGACTTCTAAACATGTGAAAAAGATGAGAAAAAGAGATCGTAGTTATATTTAAATATATGTTTCGATTTTCTTTAAAATAAATTTATTAAGTTTGGTTCGTTAAAAGTAATTTATTTTTTATCTTATATTTTTCTGTTTTTATATATAAAATTCAATCTCTTACTTTACTATTTACAAAGAAACATATTTCAAGGTGAAATATCTATTTTAAATATTTAAATTTTATTCTAAAAATGAATAAACAAGAAAGAATTATTTAAAATGTTTAATTTTTGCTAAATATATCTCTTTGATATCAAACCAAAAACATTATTCATTTGCACATACGATTAATAAACAACATTTGATGGCTTTTAAATAGTAATGCGTCATTACTGTGACTTACATGTTATGAATACTTTTGAAGAAAATAAAGTTTTATTTGCTTTATTTTGTTTGATATTGTTTTTTTTTTTTTTTTTTTTTTGCTTTGGATCAAGTTGATAAGATCTAAACTTTTGAATACCAATATAATAAGATTGTCTTTAGTTCGGTCTAACATTGCTAAAATGATGTGCTATTATTTGTGATAATACTAATTGAACCATGAGAAATGAGGAGCATGGTTAACTTTTGAAATAACAATTTGTGTTTTAATTCATGTTTCCAAGTTAAATGGGATTTCTTATAATTAATAAGAATCTACGTTTTTCTTTTAAAGTTGTTCATGCTAAGCATGATAATTCTTAGTCTTTGTCATTTTGTTAATAAACCATTCCAGATTTGGAAACTATTCAAAATTTGGTTCTCACACATACTTGATGTTTCTAATAATTGAACCTTGGATGGTTATGGTACCCTTAATAAGAAAGTGTCTAGGAATTTCTTTCACGCTTCTGATTATTTATCTGATTGCAGAAGTTCGATTTGGAGGATTATATTCCTTTCGCAAAGATCTTGTTCTTTAGAAACTTTTACATCAAAAAACTCCCTTAGATAAAGAAATTCAATTTAGAGGAAATAATATGTGCTCCATGTATAGCCTCAACAAGTCTTTTGAGGTTTGGATATTGCAAGCAACCCTCCTCTGAAACAAATTTGTGTAATATAGTTATCATTTATATTCTTTGCATGATATGAAAATTAAAGTTATGTTTCAAGAGAGCCTAAATTTAGATTTAACCATACATATAATTTAATTACTACTATATAGAAGATTATAGCTGATAGTCAGAACATGACTCTTTCTACTTAAGAGTGTTACAACTTAACTTTGATACAAATTTTTGTATTAAGCATTTACCATTAGATCAAAACATGTAGTTTATAGTCACGATAAGACAATTCTTTCTATTTAAAAACATATTAACATATGTGTTATGATTTGATTGTGACTTAATTCACCTAATCTTTACTATAAAACAAGTGATGAACCCTACAACAATTTCAGGAAGTCAACTAATTCTACTAAAACAAAGTATGAGTAATAATCTTTTACTAACTTTGTTATTTTTAATAACTACAACCCCTATAACATTGAGATGCTCTAAGAATAGAATAATCGATTATATTAAAATCTAACTAATAACTTTGAAACCTTTTTAAGCTTTTATTGTTATAATAGATTAGAAATTAGTGACGATGAGTGTGCTTAATTGATTAAAAGAACATATAATTACTGTAACTGTTATATAATCGACGTAGCAAGTGTTTTTCAAAAAATAGTTATAATAATCCATTATTGTCTAACATAATCAATTATATGCATTAGTTTTTGTTTTAAAAACTAGGTTTTCAAATCTTTATAAAATGAATATTATTGACTTTTCGAGCAATAATATGAAAGTCATATAAAATTGTTTTCTGTCATTTCGAAGTACTCAAAGGATTTGAAAGATTCAAAAGTGTTATGTTGAGTTGTGACAAAGTTTGGAAGTTTGTTTGTGGATTGCTTCAAGTTTCATTTATGTTATGCAATCTACTTAGTGTTTCGTATTTTCGTATTATGTTTTGCTTATTGCTTTGTATAAAGCTGAAAGGATATACACCTTATTGGATACGCTACAAGATAAAACGTAATTACCGACAAATCTGTAAGTAATAATCAGAGAATTCGTAGGTAATTTCAATTTATTTACAACAGAAAATTCGTGATAAATTCGTTTTAGGTAACAATTACTTATGTATTATTTTATCTGTAGATATTTCTAGTAGGTAAACACTTATCTATTACCTATGAATATAGTCTTTTAAGTAATTACATCTTGATTTAATTCATATGTAAATTACTTATGAACCACATCTTAGAGGAGGTCTTTTACCAGTAATTACTTACGAATAAAATTAGTAGATATTTAGGGTTAAGTATGTTTTTAGTCCCTGAACTTTGCTCCAAAATTGGAATTCATCCCTGGTCAAAACTTTGATAAATTTCGGTCCCTAAACTTTAAAAATGAATGAATATAGTCCTTTTAACCCAATTTTGTTAACTTTTTT
>Ga0214542_1006753_pt1 | contig 20618 bp, 8 predicted proteins | sample CNSS1metaG_FD_160096 | JGI IMG/M metagenome (GOLD analysis project Ga0214542, IMG submission 160096) | Root nodule microbial communities from cowpea collected in UCLA plant growth center, Los Angeles, California, USA - CNSS1 | ecosystem: Host-associated > Plants > Roots > Nodule | place: USA...
AGAATAAATATATATATATTTTTTTATATTATATATATATATATATATATATATATATATATATATATATATATATATATATATATATATAGTCTGAGGATTTTAACTTGCACACTTATCTAAAGTAAGTGCCTAATTAATCTACTCAGATGAACCCTCTTTTTCAACATTTTGCTTAACAATGTATATATCTTAATTAATTAGTTTTGACCTTCTAGAGCTTAATGGTATAGGATTAGCGTAACAAATTATCCATTTTTTTAAAAACAAAATTTGAGACACACAAAATATGAAATGTATATATATATATATATATATATATATATATATATATATATACTTTTTTTTAAAGCTACGGCTTTGTTATAGCTTAATTATTATTATTTTATTTTTTTCTCGCGGTATCAAGATGTGTATTTTACGATAATTATCTTAGGATAAGCATACTTTTTACGATGATTATACTAAGAACTAAGATGGAAACTTTTTTCAAGATTAATATTAATACTAAGATAATTAATTTAACGTGTTTATTATAGTTCTAATTTTTTTAATTTCTCGCTAATTTTTTACATAAAGTCAAATACAAAGAACCGATCTGAAATGTTTAAGTCATACTTTCGATATTTTTATTATTACTATAACCGATGTAAAATATTCATTATATATTTTATAGTTTAAGTTGCATGTTCTAATTTTCAACCTTGAGTTAGTTCAACTAGACCATGGAAAGAATAATCAAACTAATATATCTGTTTATATATATATTTTTTTGTATAAAAATATAACTTCAGTCTACATTTAGATATTACAAATTTCTTTTTATATATCTATGTTAATTTCATATTCAAACTCCAATATCATACACTTCCCTACGTAAAAAAATGCACTTTCTTTCCTCTTCAGAAAATAATATATTTTTTCTTCGTTAGGCTTAATACACAATAAGATTATACATTGTCAAGTTTATGATATTATTACTGAAATTACTATAATATACCATTCTAACAATTTATTGAAATATTGTCACTGTTATTCTTCTCGTTAATTGATTATTAGTAGGCAAATTGTTAGATATAATTTCCCCTCTAAATAAACAAATAAATTAAGGTCATGTTTTTCAAAGGTTTTGTGACCTATGTTAGGATAACTTGAAATATGTTGCACTATAAGAAGGAAAAATCTTACTTAAAATATGAAGAAATTATCAACACAAGATATCCTATATTTACGATTCTGTAAACAAGTTTTCGGAAATTTCATGCAAACATATAATTAAATTCTGTATAATTCTAACTTTGTATTGTAATATACAGAAATTGAAGATATTCAAATTTAAGCTTAGTTTATTAATTAAGTTAATATAACTAAATTTAAAATAACACAACTCATTATGACAGTTAAAATTAATTAACAGAAATGAAACATTTTTAACAATTTATATAACGCTACAAAGAAATGGGTAATATATTTTAGGTTTAAATACTTTTGTGGTCCTCATTTTGGTAGTGTTTGTTGCAAATGGTCCTCATTTTGACAAAATATACATGTGGCGCAATTTGTATTAGGATGTGTTACGTGTCACCTATACAATGCTCCGTTAATGATTTAAACGGCATCACAGAAAATTACCAAATAAAGCACGAATTACGAAAATGAGGACCATTTTAAATATTCGGTAAAAATGATGATCATTTTAAACATTCTGTCAGAATGAGGACCATCCGTAACAAACACTACGAAAATGAGGACAAAAAAGTATTTAAGCCTATATTTTATAATAAATGTTTTGTAATATGTGTAGCATTCTTTCATTATTCGATTTATAGTATATAGCCTAAGCATTGTTAAATTGTCCAACTTCCATGATTAGAACGCTAACAAAAAATAAATAAAAATTGTCCAACGTTAATATTGTCTCGATATTCTAAATTTTGTTAATAAAAGTAAATGATTAATATGAGCATGGTGGGTTTACATGATTATAGCATGATAGATTATATAAATAAGTAAGAAATGAATTTACTTTACCAACGACATTGTCTCTTTGTGATATAATATGATATATTATTGGTTACAACTGTAGATCGGTCTACAGTGATTGCATTATTAATTAATTTTCTACTTATCATCAAATTAAACCTCAAACTTTTACTGTGTAAATTCAGGTATATAAATAAATTTGGATTTTTCACTAAATTTTTTTGTGTTATTTTTCTACTATATCTTCATAATACATTAATTATCATTAATTTTAAAATTTTAAAATATATTAAAAAAATATTTAAGATATTAATACAATATATTTTTAATATTCAGGATCACAAAAAAAATCACTACTCTAAATGAATGCATGGTGTTGAGAAAGTAACACCATCAACTTCAATGAATTAATAAATAAATTAATAGTTAGCTTTGTAGATTTGATTAAGAACAAGTCGGCAGGTGAAGTTTGTCTATTAATTATAAATACCTCTGATTAACATCACTGAACCTGTTAACTTTTCATGATTACTAAGTTTCAGAAAATTAGAAACAATGGAGAAGATAATAATATATAATATAGTATAATGAATCATTAAGGCCATTTTTGTTCTCTTCTGATGAGACCTATTCCTATTCTTTTCACTTCAGTTTTCATGCATCAAGTGATTCAAAACAATCATCATTGCCATGTGCTTTTCTATAATATACTTTCTCCACCTAACCGTCTTTCACATGAAATTTTAGTTAGCCACTTTTATAATTTGTTTTCCACCTTGCACCCTCTGCAGTATCACCAGCAATACTAGCATAAATTTAATCTAATTGACACCACTCTTTATTTAAAACTTTAAGACATGATAAGTTTATGGATCATAATCTTTACTCAGTACTTAATTTTTTTTTTTAATATAGAATTTAAACTCATACTTAAATTCTCGTCAATATATTTATATTTATCTGTGTATATTATTAAACAAAAAATAATGTATAATATATAATTAGATATAAATCTCGTCTTAAAAATATTTTTATTTTTATAGATTTGAATCATCTTTAAAGTGCACAGATAGAATATAATTTATTATATAACAAGAGAATTGGATGGATGACAAAAATATAACTAATGATCATAATGAATCATGAAGGGATTGCACTTTAAGTGTTTGAACAAAGTCCACAAAGTGTAAGCTCCCTGCAAAACATCCTAAACATTTATCTCTAGCTAAATGCATCATTGTCTCTGCCCTATGATAGATTGCTGTGCTTGTCATTATTGACTATTAAAGCAGGGCAATGAAAGTGAGTAGAGTCTGAGTAACAATGTATAGAATGTCTTCTCAAGATAAAAAAAAAATTGAAAAAACCATTATTTTTAATTAATTTTTCATCGCTCAACAAAAAAAGAAAAATCAGTTTTTCCTCACTTCCGAATTTCATTCACTACATCATTTGGGTAAAAGAAAACGTTAGAATGAACATGGTATTTAGTTTTTCAAGAAAATTGTTGAGTTAATTCCTTAAAGAAGCTTAGCTAACCCTAGTCCGATGTTAAGTTAAGAAAATGTGAATGAAAGTAAATTCAAAGGTTAGCAATTAATTTATAGAAAATTTGGGTGTGGTGTAATAGTAATCACGTGCATCATGGACGAGTTTTGAGTGTGTTGTGAAGCATTGAAATTGAAATGTATTAAACATGTGGAGTGGTGATATCATGATAATACATTGAACCCAAGTGATGGAAGTTAGTAAGATTCTTGCAGATTTTGTCCCAATAATTAATGACTAACTCAACGTCAATCACGCAAACATGCTTCACATACCTACCATTTTCCTTACCTCAATCCACTTGGATCATTCATTTCAATAATCTCTCTCCATCTTTGACTTCCAATCAATCAACCTCTTCTCGAATATTGCTGTATGTTTTTCGCCTTCCAAAAGGCCCTTTTTTTCCTTTTTGGATACTAATCATTTTATCGCAATATTAAACTAACACTTTAATCAAACAAGATCAACAAATTAAGCATCACTTTAGATCTTAATTATGCCTCCAATGATGTCAACTTGTTAATACTCAGTTCATATACACCTTCCTGGTTTGCAAGCCATGCCAAAAAACCTCTGACACATGGTGGAGACTTTATATATATATATATATATATATATATATATATATATATATATGCTTTGAGCTAGATTGCTAACGTATCTAGCCTTCACAGCCAAAACCTAGATACCCTTTTGTTTTATATGCCTAAACCATCCTCACTTATTGCCATTTTTTTTATCTAATAGGTGTCTACTATCAATAATGTATATATCAGTGGAAGTAGTTTTACATAAACTGGTTTTTTAATGTACTGATTTGTGGAAGTAGTTTTTTTACCACATCATTTATCATCTCTATCAGTTTTCTATTACATAAATTACTAAATTGTACGAGAATTATTAAGGACAGAAATGTTACATCAAGTCTTACCATTGAATCAAAAACTATAACAAGATGCATTACTCGCTTGATCATGCAGATGAGGTTTGATAATTTTACAAAAGTGTTAATTTCGTAGCCAAAAATACAAAACACTGCAAGTTTCTCGATTATAAAAGAAATAGAATTGGATTACTTGTGTTGTGTAAACTTATCTATATTATGGCCATTACCCAACCCTAATATAATAGCTACTTCCACAAACATAAAATACTAAAAATCGTATACGTAAAGGTGCTTTGGTTTTCGTTTCATCTGTTGAAACTTTCACAGCAAAGTCTCACTTGTACATTTTTTTATTCCAACAAAGGTTTATTATGCTTTCTTGTTTCCAAGCATGCACTTGAACCCTTTTATAAAAGCCTCTCATACTTTGTAGTTCACACACACATCCATGCCCACAGTTAGTGCTTAACCACATATTTTGGTGCATCTTTTCTGCATCATCTTCTTAATCACTTTTCTTTCCAACAGAGATATCTTAATTTCCCTCTCATAACTCATCATGGCTGAAGTTGAATACCATGCAAAATCCACCACTAATACCCCACCCCTAAAGCTCTTTGGCATCAACATTAACAAGTCCCCAGAAGATCAAACTCATGATCATGAAGCAGGTTCCGATTCTGAGCCTTTCATCGCAAGAAAATACGAGTGTCAGTACTGCTTCAGAGAATTCGCAAACTCACAAGCACTTGGAGGGCACCAAAACGCGCACAAGAAAGAGAGACAGCTCTTGAAGCGTGCTCAAATGCAAGCTGCTCACGGGTTTGTGGCTTCCCACGTTCACAACACCATCATATCAACCTTCTCACCACAGTCTCAGCCACCGTTATCGTGGCTATGCACACCACATGCATGGTCAGGTGGTGGTGCGTATGACTCGGGAGTGGCTTTTGTGACTCCAGGAAGACGAGTCTATGCCACAGCCGGTGCCTCCATCACTGGTGGCCTTGGCCACCGCAACCGCAATCCTCCGCCGGAGATCGGTGGCTTCAACAGCCACAGTTTCAACGGTGGTGGTGGTTTGGATTTGCATCTTAGCCTATGAGTTATTTTGTGAGGTAGATTAATTTTTCATTCAATTTAGCACCATGTGTGAACAGCCTTGTATTCTGAGTTTAATGCCAATGTAAATTTTATATAAGTATTTAGAGTCGTTGGGAGATATTTTTATACATTTTTCATGCCGATCTGATAAACTTCTAAATCGAGATCCGTTTCGAACAAATACATGTCACGGGTCATTCACATTTAGGATATTATTTATATACAAAATGGACCACTTGATCAGTCTTACATTCAATATAACCCCAAAAGACATCATAGTCCGAAGGTTACAATTTCAACCTCCACACACAAAAAAAAAAAAAAACTATATCAGATTAGATCCTACGGATAGATTTTTGTTAGATTTATGCATGATGTTGAAATTTTTACATTCAAAGAAAACGTGGTTTGTGTGGTTGTTTTGTTAGCACATGTATATGACAGAGGCACTGAAATATAGCACCCCCTCTTTGACGAGATTCTATTAAGCGTCGATTATCTTTCTAAAACATGCATTGACTTTGATGATACAATCTATTCCAGAAAGTAAATGCAGCATAATTGGGGGGTTTTCTCCATAATTGTCTTCTGTGCTGTCGTTGCTGAATAGAAGATGCATGTGCAATTATATATTACATATCACACCCTGTTAAATATTCGAATTAAAATGAGTCCAAATTGGTTTTAGTTATGGTAAAACTTATATACTATTACTTTTTACATTTACCAAAAGTTTATTTTACTATAGTTTCTTACTAAAGATATATCTATCTATGTATATATATATAGAGGGAGTTGTTCTTCTTCTTGGCAAATGTTAATTACCTAGAATAACATTCAAACTCAAAACAACCATTTTTTTTAATAATTTCTTTGTAAATTGAACCATTTATAGACCAATATAAATTTGATTAATTGGATTAAATCACGTCGGTCAAGTTATGTAAATTTTTTTAGATTCAATCAATTTTATTCAAAATGACACAACTTTATGCATTATTGTCTTCTTATGGAGGTTATTAGGTGTTTGATTCAACATGTGTGGTTATAATGACACATCATGTAGGGTACGTCAAATCAAGTTCAAAACTTTGTTGTTTCTTTCTACTTTTCTAATTTCATTTTGTCCCAATTCCAAGGAATTTTATTTGGGCTCCATATGTAAACTATATCACAGTTTTCTCAGTATTTATTTATTTATTTAAATTATACAGTCCATCTCTTGCATGTTTCTGTCTCATATATCTTGATTTCTAGTTATTCTTGTGGTTTTTCTTTTTGTTTGGACTTGTCATGGCAAATAATTACACATAATAGTATATAAATAGTAACACAATAATAAGAAATGGCATTATAATAATCAAAACCGTAAAACATAATAATTATTAATGTTATATTTGGCTGATATTTTACATGTACAAATTTGTGTTATTTTTTTTAATTAATATTCGAATTTATCTTTTATGATTTTTAAGTGGTATATTTTAAGTAGTTTTTCAATTTTCTCGTTCTCAATATTTCAAAGTCATTAAAAAAATAACATATCATGTTATAAGATAAAATTATTAAGTTATCAAAATTTAATAATAAAAAATATGATCGTTCGTAATATTTATATAAAACACAGTACGTACCTCTAGAACATCAATTCTATTAGCGATCATCAAATTAGGTAATTATGCAATTGCTTAATTATCAATTTAGGAATTATATTATGCTAGAAATAATTTTCAGTACGTTGAGTTGAGTTGTAGTTTTGGTTAATATAAAAGAGAGGCTTTAATTGGGACTTGATATTGAGAACTAAATCCAACGGCTGGGAAGGAGGGTTTATCACAGAGCGTAGGATTAGATGAAAGGGAAAGGGTGAAGAACAACATAAGATATTCGCTAACTATTTTTCGTGTTTTGTTTTCTGATTTTGTTTCGTTTGCAATTGCAGTTGCAACTGCTACACTATCTATCCGGTAAGCACTGTCTCTGTTCATTTTCCCATACATATCTTTACACTATCTTCTCATTTCCCTTAGTTTCTCCTCTTTTTTCATCTAAGTCTGTTCTTCCGTTTCGCTCATTGCTTTTGGTTTTCTTACTACTTATTGGGACACTTATTGCGAATACAGTAGTTTGTTTTGAACAATTTTTTTCTTAATGGGTCACCCTTTACACCTAATTTTGTGATGATGATTTTGTAATCTCCTTTTAGTTATAGTACAGTCTAAAACTTTAGATTTGTTTGAAAACCTTATGAAAGCGTTTTATGGAAGAATCCCTTTGTATGATAGGTTTTCTTCGCGGAGAGTGATACCAACTGTTGGGGTTTTCCTTCTGTTCTTCATTCAGATTTGGAGTGTTCTGTTATGTTCATGATTTGTATTTAGCAATTATGAATTTATTAGTTATCGAGTTATTTAATGACTTGTGAAAGAAGTGGTGTTATGTATTCAATCTTAGTATTTGTGATTTATCTTTAATTTACGTTGATATCTATAAATATAGTGTTTGGTGTATGCATATCTCTTATGAGTTACACGAGTTTGACAACATTGGTCCAAACAAAAGTGTGTAATGTTGAGGTTGTAAGTGACTTTACTGAAAATTGGGTTTGCTGACACCTTAGTTGTTATGGTCAATTATATAATGAGATGTTTTTTTTTCATACTCACTTACATATCCTTTTCATCTTTGGACAGATCAATGTTGCATGCAGCATCTGCCCCAGGCCTTTGTTTAAGCTATCCCAGGAACATTCGTCATCCTCGTTATTTGAAAACACCTTCTGTTAAAACAAGACATTCTGTTCGCTGTTCGGTATCACAGACAAGTAATGGAGCTAAAGTGGAATATACTCCTTGGCTCATTGTTGGCTTGGGTAATCCTGGAAACAAATACCATGGCACTAGGCACAATGTAATTATTCAGTTCTTTGTGAAATTGCTTGAAATTGAATACACTGCTATTTGTAGTGAATCTTATGGTTTGCCCTCTATTAGGTTGGATTTGAAATAATTGATAGCCTTTCTCAAGCAGAAGGGATTAAGATGAACACAATACAGTCAAAGGCCTTGATTGGAATAGGTGCATCATCCCCTAAGCATTGATTTTATTTTGTTCATTCCCTCCTAGTTTTGAATTACATGGAAATTCTAACACTGACTTACATTTTCTTCCGTGATCTGTACAGGTTCCATCGGAGAAGTACCAATTTTGTTGGCAAAGCCCCAGACATACATGAATTTTAGTGGGGAATCGGTCAGTTTTCACCGTAAATATTTGATAGATTTTTTATAAAGCATACACATACTTTAGTTTTCATCATAATTTGTACCTAATTTTATCTTATTTCTAATATTCTTGAAGGTTGGGCCACTTGCTGCATATTATCAAGTACCCTTGCGTCATATTCTACTAGTATGTATTTCTTACCTTCTGTTTAATAGCAGTTAACGACAATTTACATGTGTTTTGCAATTTTCATTTAGCCTAAGTTTTCGGGAAATTTTATGTAGGTTTATGATGAAACAAGCCTGCCAAATGGTGTTTTAAGGCTTCAGCCAAAAGGTGGACATGGACATCACAATGGGTAATGCTTGTTGAATTCATTTTAATACTTTTTATATATCAGAACAAAACATGATTTCAGAAATTGGAATCATGTGTTTAGCAAATATTCTGTATGAATAGAGAGACAGTGAACAGGCCTTTTCTAAACTTCTTGACATAAGATAGAAATTGAAATATCAAAATTTAAGGTTACAGTCGGTTCAGTAATCGTGGCACTTGGATAGAAAATGAAATTTCTTATTGAGGAGGTGGTTTGTGAACACAGCTTTATCACATTTGGTTTAAACTCTAGAGTAGAATTCTTTTGTTTGAATTTTAACTTGATTGACACTTATTATGTTCTAACATTAATTCTCTGTTTTCTTTGAAGTAAAATAATGATTTGAATCCTATCTCTGTAAACATAGGATTGTAGCTGTTTAATTTTCTTATAAGACTTTTACTTCAATACAGTTTGATGGTGAAGATCTGTTGTAAAGTATCTCATATGACTTATAGATAACACACCAAGAAAATCATCCTAATACAAACCGATTTTGTTTTAAAGAAATGAATTTGCGAACTGGTATATTTTTACTGTAATGGGAAATATTAAATTCTATAGCTGGTTTTACATTGCTACAGATTGAAAAATGTGATGGGCCATTTGGATGGTTGCAGTGCTTTTCCTCGACTTGCAGTAGGTTAGTTCCTTGTCTCAGTCACCTTCACAAGGTTGCTTCAGTTGTTCCAGCAGTACTGAATTTCAAATTTGTGTTTGTAGGAATTGGAAATCCTCCTGGAACTATGGACTTGAGAGCATTTCTTCTACAAAAATTCAGTTCTGTGGAACGAAAGCAGGTTTGGTCTAGTCTTATACCAAGTTTGAATTGGTTTAGTACTTTTATAATAGCATACACCTTTTTGTGTGCTTATGCTATTTGCATAATACTATGTCTTGCAATTTATTTTGACTGGAACTTAATTGCAGAAGATCAATCAGTTCTGTTATAATTGCATTGCACTGCACTTTATACTGATAAGTCTGTCAAATACTGTGTTATAAGTTATGATGTGCAATTCTTTTTGTCTAAATTGAAATTTGATTAGGATTCCTTTTCCAAATGACAGATTGATGCTTCATTGGAGCAAGGAGTTGTAGCTGTAAGAACAGTTGTGCTTAGAGGCTTTGACCAGCATGTCAATAGATTCAATTTAGGGCAAAAGTACAAGTACCATAAAGTGTAATTTCACTCAAATGGATGAGCCAGTTTTGGCTTAGATGAAATTGATGTGTATGTTAGCAGATAGCAATTATACCTCAGAAACTTGTCATGAGTCATGAATAGTGCATTTTTTTGTAAAGCACATACACCAGTCAGTGGTCATATTCTAGTCTGGAAGATGTTGTTGCATAGACCAATCAAAGAAAATGGAAAATGGTAGGGCATGTGGAAGCAACCTTTGACCCTTGGAAACCTAGCTAATAATGTTATGCTAAATAGTAAGTGATCAAGAGGGTGAACCCAAAACAAACATCATTGTCTATGGTACATGTGCCGATGATTCCGGAACTAGGCCCTATGAAATAAAGTTTTAAATAAATGTAAAGGTAAATCTAATTAAGCATTTTAGTGAGTTTAAATTAGTTTGCATAGTATACTCAGATAAGGTGTGGTTTGTTCTATTATTCCATAATGTTCTGTAATCTGAAATGGTATTTTTTATTTATATAATTTGAAATAATTTTATATTCGATAATATGAGTTATAATTTTGGATAATGTAACCTAAAATATAATTTTGAACTAAATATTTAGAGTATGAGTTGGATTATGTAATTAGAAAATATAATCTAAAATCTCAAAAATAATTTCGAATAGTTAATCTGGAAATATTTTAGATCAAAATATAATATAAAAGAATAGTCTGTTTATTACCTAATTTATAAACTGCTATTAAGACAATAATTTTAGATTTTAAGAGAAAAGACATTATAATGAAAATTTTTCTTTAAGAAAAAGTAGATTATTTTAGTAAATGGGTTGTGTAAGAAAAGATGACTGAGTAAATAGGTGCCATAAAAGTTAGACATTTTTAATATAAGGGGGTTGAAATTGAAACCCATATCACTTGTCAATTTCAACATTTGAATATAAACGTAAAATTTAAACTTATATTCACACAATAAAAAGGCCAATTAATGATTCACCTGTTTCATTACTAACTTGGTACCTCAATTAAGTTCATGACTTCACTTTTACATCACATATCAAAACATCAGTTTTTAATTGATTGTATTTAAGAAATTTAAGTAACATATGATCATTTTATTATATTTTTAGTTAATTTCAATTAACAGCTGAGCGTCAATAAGAATATATATTAAGAAATTATACCTTTAACACACTTCCGTCATTATTGATGAAATTGTCTGAAGTTGTTGGAGACACATTCATTTCTTTGCTGATAATATTTTTTGCAGCAGTTATTATTATTAATTTTGTCAGACAAAATTAGTCAAACATTGATTTTTTTTTTTTTAATAATTCATGAAACGGTAAATTCGATTTCACACCCTCTACCTTTTTTTTATAACTTTTTGTTGTATGATGATTTATCCACTTTCCGTACAGAACACTGATGGGGTGGGGGTGCCCTAGTTGTTACACTTTCAAAGCACAAAAAAATCTGTTATTTAGCAAACAGAGAATTATTAAATTATTAAATAATTAAAATTTCCTAATTATCTCAATAGTAAATAAATATTTAACCATTTTTTATATTTTTAATATACTAAATATTTTTCCTCTTCTCAACAAAAACGTCTATAATAGCAATTAATAGTGATAATAAGAGAACCTGGGATTCTTCAACCGTGTGGGACCCAGCATATTTAGAACGTTGGACTTAGATTTATTAGACCGTTGCGAACTCAAATATTTTACTGAACAAAGCACTGAAAAGTTCCGATAAGAGCAACAAAAAAGGAAATGACCCTCTTAACGAATGAACACAACATGGCAATATCAGAGGCTTGCAACGTTTCTCTGCAACAGCACACGAACCCCACCGTTGACACCATCTCTCTCATCAGTCTAACCTCGGCGCAAATGCAAGGCTTTCTGATGATGGACTTGGAGAGAGGACCGAGATATCAAGCATACGCTGAGCTGAGGGAAAGAAAGCTTCGCATGAAGAACATGAGACAGCAAGAGCATGAAGAAGAGGAAGAGGGTGTGGAAATGGAGGTAGAAGCAAAGGTTTTGACCCCACCGAGGAAGAAACAGGTGAAGTTTCAAGGTAGTGGGGTTTCTGGGAGAAAAGGGTCCTCCTCCTCTCTTGTGGCACAGTCTGTTCCTGACTTTTCTGCTGCTTTGAGGAAGGAGAATAGGAAGCCGGTGAATGGTAACGTGTTACCTACTCTGATGGAGTTGACACCTCCTTTGAAGAGTGCGTGTGGTGTTTTGTCGAGTGCAAGAGGGAGTAAGTCAGCGAATGCAGGTGAGAAGAAAAGGGGTGGTGGTGGTGGTGGTGGAGTTCTCATGCCGAGGAAGAGCTATGCCAGCATTGATGAACTCAAGAGTTTGTCCTCTGCTACTGCTAATGCCATCAATGGTGAGAGTAGAGGTGGAGGAAGGAGTAGCAGAGTGATGACAAGAAAGAGTGTTATAGGGTACAGACAGCACATTTGAGGAGTGTGGAAACTGGAGTGCAATGAATGAGTTTCCTTCAACCTTTGATTTTTTTTTTTTAATTCTCTTTTTTGTAGGTTTGTGATAGTTATCTTCACTGTTCATTCTTTTTGTAAGTTTCAGTTTGAATTTTTTATTTTTAATTGGTTTTTGGAGGAAGTTACTTACATTATTATCATGTAAGTGTAAAGCTTTTATTATTTGTGAGAGTATCCAATTATCCATCACCATGACACTGTTATAGAGAGAATAATAGTTTTTAATATTCCTGTGTTTATTGGGAAGGATTTTCCCTACTGTGCTTTGGAATATATTAAAATATGCAGCATGTTTCCCTTGTTAGACTGTTATTAATCATCTCTTACTGAATAAATAGACTAAATCCTGTTTATCAGCACTACAAAAAATGGAGCTTTCATAAACTGTTTAACTCTTACTGAATAATCATTAAGTGACTTGAAGATTTTGATTGAAATTTGTTAAAAGCAATGAAGGGAATTTCATATCATAAACTCTCTAAAATATTTATTCAAGTGTTTAGAGTAAACTTAACTAGATTATAAGTAAGATTCAATCAAACACACACTCCTTGTTCAATCCACCCCTTGATGTTTGTCTTTTCGTCATCAAAGCATCATTAACTAATATTTGATTTAAGGCTTGGCTATCAATGCATTAACTCATATTTTTGTGTCTAAACTACGCAAATCACAGCCATATATAATTGAAAAAAAATAAAAACTTGGTCACTGGACGTTATTTTGTCCACTAATTCAGAGAGCCCAAAACATAATCCTATTTGTACAAAAAATACACCTTGTTAGATTACATCTCGCCAGAGAAATGACTAGTGAGATGTTGCATGATCAGCAAAATGGAACTTTAGAAGGTGATGGAGCCATGAGTGGAACCTACAAGGTCTTCAACAACTTCATCAACCAAAATCTGAAGTATGTCCCCATCTATATCAACACCAGCCTCACATGCTTCAATACCAAAGTCAGTCCATTTCCCCAAGGAGTGGCTCATTTCCCATTCTATTATTTCATCAGGTACCATCCCAACCATAGATAACCACTTGTTGATCTCCCTCTTCACCTCTTTAGCCAACATCTCAGCTCTCATGCATAAGGGTAACTTTGTCCATGCCCTGAATCCAGAGTTAAAATAAAGGCTGCAGTTTGATTCTAGATATTCCACAACACAATCAAGGAGAAAACCCTTCAGTTCCTTTCTCTGTTTAGAATCATCACAACTCAAATCTGTCCACATGGTATCACTAGTCATGCTCTCAAGATCATCAACGAGAAACCGATGAATTATGAGTTGTGGCCCTTCATCCTGTCTGCGATCAGTTGTAATTCCAAGCACCAACTCAGCATGCAAGAGAATATCCTTCACATGGTTAAGCTTGCTTATTGTTAATTCTGTCCCATAAGTGTGCAAACTTTCCAATGCCCTGGGAAGTTGGCTGACAAGATCACTCAGTATCTCACCTATCTTCCCTTTGGTAAAGGATGTTGCAGAATCTGAAAGTTCGGTATCATGTTCTAGTTGACCACAACATGAGTGATTCATGGAATCAGGGTGAAAACCATGCCCTGGAATTAAATCAAAGGCCATACACATCAAAAAGAGAAACTTGGTCAAAAGTACATGGCTTTAATAAATGTATACACAGAATTTTTTGTTTTTTTCATAAATCACGTTTATTGAAACTCTTCTTTACCTGAGCTTTCATCCAGACTACTGGAAGAAAAGGAAGCTTCCAAAACAGATCCAGGACTGAGATGATTACCATTGCAAGAGGTTCCTAATAACCTTTCTTGTTTTTCCCCATACTGAGAAGAAAATAAAGCAAAGATCATGTCAGAATTCCAATTTTCCACCAATGGGCCAAAAGCATATGAGAATTACAGCACAAAGTTTAGTACATCTGATACCATGTTCCATTAGTATGCCTCACTATACTAAAAAATAACATGTTCCTTCCTTTTCTATACACAGGACGAATAATAAACAATATAGTAAGATACCAGACGATAATTTGATGCAAATGAAAGAGAAAAAAAATGTGACACCCTCCCTCCATTGCCGCAGTCTGTCATTTATACTGACACAAATAGCCACAAATGGAGAATGCTCATAAACATAATCATAAATAAGATATAAAAGCATTTCAAGCTGCAGTACCATCTAATTATATTTTCTTGCTTAGACTCAAGACACGTAGATAACATTGACTACAAATTCACAATGAAATTGAGCAACTGGATATTATAAAAAGATGATTGATAACAAATGCAAAATGACAGGAGAATCTAAATTTTGAAGCAGTGAGACAATATAGACAGAAAAGACTTACATGCAAACCAACATTTTCATTAAACACATGATGACCATCATGACAGATCAAATGCTCTGAACTTAAAGCAGATATCAGCTCTTGAAGAATCATGGCACTTGATTTTTTAGGCGGAACACCTGTAGCCAATTCTTCGTCCCTTTGAGAGGTCAATTCCTTCAATTTTTGTTCTAGAAAGGCACCTAAAGCATCAACTCTCAAGGGTTTAGGCCTTTTAATACTCTCATTGTCAGTGCTTGTCTCTTCCCTCTCGGCAGTTATTCCTATCTTTTGCTTCAGGGGGGAATTAAATGTAAATGACACTACATCATTGATCTTGTTGTCCTTAACCTTAATAACTCGTTCTCCTTGAGCAACTTGTTTATTTTTTATAATAGAATTGTTCAAGGAAGAAGCACTGGAGTCCCTCCTTTTGCCACCCAATCCATTAGAATGGAGATTTCTCTGTTTTGCACCAACTGAATAAACAGAACCTGTGCCTTCTAGTTGAGTGGCATGTGGGATCCTTCTTTTTCTCTCTAATGTTCTTACGTGAGACAAAGAATTATGCTGTCGACTGTACGGTTTTCTCTCTAGGTCAAATCTAGAACTATCAGCTTTGGTTGGTGATCTTGTCCTTGTTCGACCAGTAAGACTTCTATTCATAGAAACAAAGTCTTTAGCACCATTCATATCACTCGTAGATGATGACACCCCTTTTACTTGCATATCGCTCATTGTAGATCCAGATGAATATCTTTCACTGCTTAACATCTGTTCTTGTGTTTGAGTTTTGTGTTTTGGGCGAAAAGAAGATGCATCATCCTCCAGGGTCCTTGATGGTTGGCAAGATGAATTCCATTTAGGTAGACAATCATGGGGCATTGACAATCTTCTAACAGTGGGCTCATTCCATGATTTATGTGCATTATTTTTCCCCTTCTCTTCAGTATCAAGAGAAATGAACTTTTCTTGGCTTCTCAGAAGAACTACATCTCTGTCATGTCCAAGGGAAGTGAATGACTTTCCCTTCTTCTCTGATGATTCCATAGAGGTAGCTGTGATCACATCTGAAACAACGGGTGGAGGATCCAGTGGCTCTCCCCCAACCTCAAGCCTGCAGTCAACTACATCTAGCAGATTACCACAGTTTTTGCAAGAGGTCTGCTCCATCAATTGCTTGCAAGAGCCAGCTTCATAACAAGATTGATTTTGCACATCATTGGTCATAATACCAGTCTTGGGAGGGTACATGGAAGCAGTGTATGTAAGAGAACCTTTGGCCCTACTTCTGCTTTGCAGTCCAGGCTCCAAAATTTTAGTAGCTGCTCCTATTAACCTAGAGCTTCGAGAAGCACTCTTTCCGGAAGGAATTCTCGGGCTCTTCAAAGAAGAAGCAAGCTTCGGATGATGATGATGATGGTGATGATACTTTCTTCCTCGTGATAATACATTCTTAATTTGGAAAGCCTCAGCTCCAAATCTAGTCACTGCCCTTCTCTCATAGGACCCGGTTTTCTGAAGCTTCTGAGGTCTTGAATCATGCTTCACAACTCCCATTTCCAAACCCATGCCTTGCCTCTCCAACTCACAATGCTCACCACCCAAAGACTCGTTCTTCTCATCAGCACACAACGCTTTCTTGGACTTATCTCGCTGAGCGGTCGGAATAGATTCTAGACCCATCAACCTGGCTACCAGACTCGGAACTCGCATTTCACTCTTCTGCTCTACATCTACGCCATGATTCCCACCTTTTTTATTAGCACTTGGGAAACCTCCACTGTTCTCATTAGCAATCTGCATATTGAACATAGCCACAATACCCAAACGAAACAATCGTTAGCGCCAAACACTGAACAGAATAGAAAAAAAGAATTCATACAACCACTCAAGCATAGAATGTTACCAAGTGAATCTTGGAATTTGGCATCTTTTCATCCCCCTTGAACTTTTTCGCACGAGCTGATAAACACTCAACAACAAGAACACATATCAGTCACCACAAACCAAGAACACATTTCAGGCCAAATTCATATCATACTGAATAATACTATTACATCGTATGAACGTAGATTTACTAAGAAACTAACCAGGAGGAAGAAGCTTCTTGGAGAAGAGCTTCTTCTTGGAGAGTTTCCTCTTCCAATCAATGAGCTGAAAGAAAATGCCAACACAACCACCCGGTTTCTGCTGCACCTTCCTCTCCGTGATGGCCAAATTCTTCGCCGTGGAATCATTCATTTCTGCAACACTCCCCAGAACCACCGACACTGTAATGGAACCAAAAGTCAAAACCACCTTCCTCAGCAAAGGGTGTCGTTCTTCTCTACTCTACTCTACATTGTTAAAACCAAAAAACGCATTCAGTTTTCAGAAAACTCTCTCTCTCTCTCTCTCTCTCTCTCTCTCTCTCTTTCACACCGATGAGAAAAGAACTTCTTCACATTCCCTGGCCAAGAAAACAAAACAAAAAAAGAGGAAAAAAGAAAGCAGCTTTCTCTTCCCTTTAGGTACCCAGTTGCAAAACCTGACTCTCACTTATGGAAACAAGGTACAATAATGTTATCCACAAAAGACATGGGAACAACTCTGCTCGACCTCTGTGACAGCCACGAAAAGACTGAGGCAGAAAGCAACTCTTGATGCAAAAAACGACACCGTCACAAGGCACACAGAAAAAAGAAAAGGCAAATACCCTTCCAGAACAGTAATACAATTACATGGCAAGTTAAATCACAAGCAGCACCAATGCTGCTAATGCTACTGCAAACCAAAAAGTTAAGGTAAGGTAAGGTTCTTGTGGTTATGGTAGTGAGGCGCGTGGGAATAAGAGAGTGTGTCATGGGTGCATAGGATAAGGCGAACCAGACAACTGGGACACCCATGCGCATGCAAGCATCGGTCAACACACCCAAAAATATTAATATTTTCGTCATCGGGACAACAAACAGGGAACAGTGGTCTGGTTTGTTGGGTAACGTTGGGTCTACGTCTCTCTGCTATTCTGCGCTATGGGGCGCCAATTCATCGCTTTTCATGCTTCTAATTCACGCGCCCTCATTCCACTCGCTCTTTCTTGTCACCGTGACATATGCTTTACGCTCTTTTTTCATCACACTCATCTAAATTTATAAAAAAAAAAAAATTTAAATATATTTTTCTTTCAAGTAAAATTTAAAATTAATCTTTTTTCCAAAATTTTAACCAATTTAATTTTTTTTAAAATTTTTGATTAATTTAATCTTTCATTTTTAAAAGTATTTGAATTTAATTTTTTTAACTAAATTTTGGTAAGTTTATTTGACATTTCAAATATATTTTATGATAGTATTTGAATTATTTACACCGTTTGATATATCTATGTTTCAATGTTAATTTAAATATTATCATAAAATGTATTTAAACTGTCAAATAAATTTAATAAAATTTAATAAAAAAAAAGTAAACATACACATTTCTAGAAATAAAAAATTAAATTGGTATAAAATTGAAGTTAAAAAAACATATTTAACCAAAGAAAAACGGCATATATGTAGATAAGTTTTGATAAGTAACAAAGAGCATTTATCTTTTGTAGGAATGAGTGATGAAATTGAAGCAGAACACTTTGCAATGGCATAAAGTTCGAAAAGGATACCATTAATCATTCTAAACTTTTTTTCCTTCTTTTCCGTTATTATTACCAATTATTTCACCAAGAAAAGGGTGTGAGAATGCAGAATGCACAGTGTAATGTGCTACACTTTTGGGGTTAAAATCTTTCTAAGCATTTTATGAAATTAATCGATTCATCATATTATGTTAATTTATGAATAAATTGTAAAGTAGTAATAATTAAAATATATTGTTGACAGTGAGTGAAATGCATTGTTTGTTGGCTATATATGGTAACTATTATGAAGTAAAAGGTGGTGTTGAATAAAAAAAATGAAACAAAGTATAGAAGTTACACGTGAGTTTTGGTGGACCCATGTTCAAAAGAAGGGCAAAACAGTAACAAAGGTAAAAATATGTGTGTGGTAGTGAATAAAGTAGTGTGGTCACAAGAAGAGTGCCTGAAAGTGAAGTTTTATAGAGTGTCCAATCGAATCATCGTTGTTCTTAACTGTTCTTATATACTAATTGGATTCCAATGATTTATCTTTTACGATGTTAGATTTAGACTGCACACAAATCTGCTACAGATTCACGTTAGATTTGGTTTCAACCCATGACAGAATAAGAGCCAATAGAAACACGAACTCTCAATATATTTTAGGATCTATGTTCGAAAAAGCTAATAAGAAAATGCAAGATGTACCAGAAATACAATATATAAGAGAAATTTTATTTTGTAAAACTTAAATAAGAATCAATTTTTACTTTACATTATAGTATAGGATCAATTCCTTGTTTTCTTTTTCTGGAATCGATATATCAAAATATATGTGTATGAATCAGTTCCATACTTATCAAGATCAATTTCATCTGGTCTCATGGTTTGCTTTCCCTCATCGTCCACATAACAGGTTCAATTGGAATAATAATGTAAAAAGCTCTTTCTTCCTTTTAAATATGACTATCTTTCCATGATGTTCCTCCATTTGGACAATTTTTCTTTAGATGCCTAGATTTTCCACATTTCCAATATATTACTTTTTTCTTGTAGTTCTTGTTCACATGTGTTTCACTCCTAACGGTGATTATAGAGTTAGTTGACATGTTTTCATCACTTTTCATCCTCCTTTCTTCAAAATAAATCTTACAAGCAACTTCATTAACGGTCAAGGTTTTCTTTCCATACATCAAGACTGGCTTGATAAGCTCGTAAGAAGACGGAAGAGACCAAATGAGCCTTAGAGCTACATCTTCTTCTTCAATCTTATCTCCAATCATCTCTAGTTTAGAGACAATTGCTAAGATGATTAGAGATTTTTGCATCATCACTCATGCGTAGGTTATGAAACTTCTCTAACAACAACCGATTTGAGATGCTCTTTGCCTGATATAAGCCTTCAAGTCCCACTTCTCTTCCTCCAATTTAGAAGTTTTTCCTTTTAAAGTCTTGTGCAATCCAGAATTGTATCAACACATATTTGACTTGAGTTTGTCACAAGCCAAAGTTGATCCTTCCATTAAATTTATCCATGTCACACTTGACCGCCCTTGCAAATATCATTGCAACCAAGGATGATTCTCTAGCAAGGAATTAATAATTTTGATGTTAAGAAAAAATCCTACCGAACCAAAGACTCTTGATACCACTTGTTGGTAAAAATCAATGTTTCCTACTCAATCACTCCACAAACAAATAAATATAAGCAACACAATCAACACAAGAACAAAATGTAAAAATTTCAAATACAGAGAAAAACCACTAAAAAAATAATAGGTTAAAATACTCCCTTCATCCATGTTTTTGTTGAAAAATCTCAAATAGGTCCTAAGATTTTTTTTAGTCTCAATTAGGTCCATATTTTTGAAAATGTGTAACAATTAGGCCCATTCCGTTAGTATGATATTAACGGTGT
>Ga0214542_1006758_pt1 | contig 20606 bp, 9 predicted proteins | sample CNSS1metaG_FD_160096 | JGI IMG/M metagenome (GOLD analysis project Ga0214542, IMG submission 160096) | Root nodule microbial communities from cowpea collected in UCLA plant growth center, Los Angeles, California, USA - CNSS1 | ecosystem: Host-associated > Plants > Roots > Nodule | place: USA...
TCAATTGGAAAAATAGCAGATAAAGATGACTTGTAGAAAGACAAAGTTTAACAACAGAAACTGAAAATTACAAATAAAAAACATTTTGTATTAATTAATGCTTTAATTAACAAGTCAAATTTCTTTCCTATATAACTCATAAAACCTTATATAACACAAATAGTGATGGTTATCAGAAGAGATATGTTAATAGACATCATGATGCATTAATTGAAAAAAATAATAATAAAGATGATTTGTGGAAGGACACAGTTTAACAAGAGCGATTGTTAAGATGAGAATCCTACAAAATTAGAAGAGATGATTAAAAACATCGTGTGTGTGTGTGTATAAAATAATATAAGATAAATAAAATGAAACTATAATATCACGGAGTTTTCTTTTGAATCAGAACATCACGCTAAGCTCTCACAATTGTTTTTTCATCGGTCAAAAGCTAAGTTGACTCAACCCAGTATATGTACGTTAAAGACGTGGGTCTTTCTTCCGTTACCTCTAAACTTTCTTTTATACTTCTAAAATTTCTTTAAATCTCAAAAAAACCCTTGACCATTTAACTAAAGTCACGGACATTACACCTCCAAAATTATTTCGGGATGTCAACTTTTGGAAGTCAAAATATATTATTGGAAGTCAACTTTCGGAAGTCAAAATATATTATCGGAAGTTGACTTCCGAAAGTCAAAATATATTACCGAAAGTCAACCTCCTGAAGTCAAAATATATTATCGAAAATCAACTTTCGGAAGTCAAAATACATTGTCGAACGACTTACGAAATTCAAAAATTATTACTGGAAGTCGAATTCCGAAAGTCAAAAATATGTTATCGGAATCGACTGTCAAAAAAAAAATTACTAGAAGTCAACTTCCGAAAGTCATAATATATTACCGGAAGTTAACTCACGGAAGTCAAAAAATTAATTCTATTTTAAATATTTTTAGTTTTATTTAAAATTTATATTTTCTATAAGTTTTAAATGTTTTTTAAGTTTCTAATTTATTATATTATTTATTTTTTATGTTTACATATTTCTTAATAAATATTTTAAAAATATAAAAAAATATTAAAATTTATATATAATTTTATTTTTATTTAATATATTGAAAAATAAATGTAAGTATAAAAATAAGTAAAATTAAAATAATACTAAACTTTAAATAAAAAAAACAAAAAATAAAAATTTTATTTAATATTTCGATATTTTAAATAATAAAACTTTAAATTTATATATATATATATATATATATATATATATATATATATATTGGTTTCTTTTTAAATTTAAAGTTTCATATTATATATATATTAAATATGAAGTTTTTTTTAATTATTTTTATTTTTATTTTATTTTATTAAAGTTTAAATAAATTATATTAGAATAAATTTAAAATTTAAAATATAAAGAAATATATAATTGAACAAATTTAGAAAAATATGATTAAATGTAAAACCCTCTTTTATTCTGCCCTAATTTTTAGAGGGTTGTCCCTAATCTAATGGGCCTAAGGGCTGACCCATAGGGTGTCCAAGGCCCCTAAGTCAGCCAAACCCCTCTCACCTCTGTCATTCTTGCAGAAACAGGGCTCTCACACTCTCATTTTCCCCCATAGAGGCTCTGTTAGGGTTTAGCCCCAATCTTGGTCAAGCTAGCTCTAAGCTCAGCTCGTCTTCACGTAAGGTAAACCCCAACCCCTACTAGTTCCTTTCAAAGTTCTTTTTGGTATTTCTCCACTAGAGGTTCACTTTAGTAACCTCGTTCTTATTCTGTGCTACTGGTTCCAGTTCTTTAATCTGCTCTTAGAGCTGCCGGTCCCGTTGGTTTAAGAGTCGAAGCCCGATATTAGCTCCTTTCCAAGTAAGGGAAGCTAGAGTTATGAGTTTTAGTCTATTTTTAGTCTGCTTGGAAGTTACTTGATGTTTGTATAGTCTGTACGTTGCTGTGAATGTTTGGCTTGCCATGTGTGGTTGTATTGGTTGTGAAAATGCGACTGTTACAGGGAAACAGTGGCGAGATTTGTTGTTCTCGCCCAAGTGAGACCGACTCGCCCAGGCGAGACTGACAGGGACAGACCAGGGTGACACTCACGAACTCTCGCTCAGGCGGAGTGCTATTGTTTTGAGCGAGGCACTGTCTCGCTCAGGCGAGAGACGCTCGCCTAAGCGAGAAGGCGTGAAAGCCTTGGGGTGTCGCTGCAGTTTAGCCCAAGCGAGGAACCTCACCTTTGGGCGAGGGATTGTCTCGCTCAGGCGAGGGAGGGCTCGCTTAAGCGAGTGTGCGAGAATCTCCCAAGGTCTTTGTCGCGGTCTCGCCTAAGCGAGAGCCTGTAGCTTGAGCGAGGGAACCCCTCTCGCCTGAGCGAGGGCTTCTGGCTTAAGCGAGATCCGCTGCAGGCCATGCTATTTTCTTCGCCTAGTTGTTTTGAGTTGCTCAATTTATGATATATTCCATTTATTGCATGAGGCACGTGAAATGTATGGCAAAATCGGTGACTATGAACTAGATTGATGTGATTGTGTGATCTTAGCATGAGAAATGACAATGATGGTTGGTAATCAAAGTGGCATGGTATTGGCATGAGATAAAATTATGTATTCATGAGTTGGGAAGAATGAGATAGTATGGACTCAACATGGAATGTGAATGAGGATGGACCACAGAGGTTGGTATGGGATTTTAAACGCAATGAATAATATTGTTTGGTTGCTTGAATATGTTTGGTATGAGGTCAATAAGTAATTCCTTGAATATTCCTAGGTGGGGTTTCAAGGTCGTGCTTCAATGGTCGGGACGTAATTTCATGGTTCCTGTTAGTGGGTGTCCATGGTGGTGCCCCATCTATATAATTTGGTAAGCATATAAGGTAAGGTTACATCTTGACACTCTAAGGAGTCAGTTAGTCTCACTTAGAGCGGACTGACTCTTGTGGTGAGAGTAGCAGGAGGCCTGAAACTCACTAAGGGCTAACCTTGTGTGTGAGAGATTGATTCATTGTAACACTTGTAACACATAGCTCGGGGCTGAGCAGAGGTATCCACCACAAGTGCAAGCATCCGCTGAATCTGACCAGATTATATGTATCCAGATGAGTCGAGTCGAGTCTTAGTGTATTGATTGAAAGGTCATAACATGCTTGGACGATATATGTATATTAGACTGTGAAAGTATATCTGATTGCATGATAAAACTAATTTTGGCTTTAGCTTACCCTTCTATTGTTTGTTGTATGTTCTGTGGTGTGGTCTTTTCTTTTGTAATGATCATCAACTTGTTGATGTGAGCAGAGGTGAGAACTCCCCGTAATCATCAGAGTGATGGAGGTTCTGCTGCATAGTCTGCGTAGACTGGATCTAAGTTTACTTGGACTTTCCTTTAGGGCTATGGCCCGTGTACCGCTGGTCTTTAGGCTTAAAATTCTAAATGTTGTTAATTTATATTTTATACTTTGTTATGGCATCATAGTGTGCCCTTTTCTAATTCGGGTTCTCTCTTGGATAATCGTGAGGAGTAGTGTCTACACTCCAGGACTTTGTTTCTAATACTATTCCACGTGACATTCCTTTAATTAGCGTTATTAATTAAATGGAGAGTTACATTAAACATAAATATTTAAATTTCAAATAAAATTAAAAAATTCAGATAAAATATAAAATACTATACACATTAATTATATAAATAGAATAATTATAATAATACTATAAATAAATAAAGTTAAAAGTAAAATAGAAAAATAATTTAAATTAAATAGTAAAACTTTAATCTAATATATATATATATATATATATATATATATATATATTTGCACTTTTTTAAATTTAAAGTTTTATTATTTTTATTTAAATTATTTTTCAATTTTATTTTTTATTTTTTCTTTAATATTTTATTTACTTATATTTTTTAAAGTAATTTTTATTTACATAAATTTAAATATTTTATAAATTTTATATTTTAATATGTGTTTTAAAAATAAAATAAAATCTTAATATATTTTTATTTACATATATAATTTTATATGATGTATTGAAAAGTGAATAAAATTAATATTAATTAAACTTTAAATTTAAGAAAGAAAGTTAAAAGTGAAAATATATATATATATATATATATATATATATATATATATATATATATATATATATATTATTTTTGAGGTCCGAAAGTCTAACTACTAAAATTTTGAATTTTAACGTCAGTTTGCTGCGTTATTTAGTGGCGGTTTTAATTGTTACTATTTTCTTTTTCGTTAGTCAATTAATTGACATAAAATTTGACGCCATAAAAGTATTTTAGCGTCAGTTATTACAACTGTCGGAATAACCGCCACTAAAATTATTAAAATCGATTTTAACAGCCTCTAAATTAATTTTAAAAAATTTATATTTAATATTTAGCGACAGTTGTAACCGTCAATAAATTCATGAATTTTAAAAATTTAATGACAGTTATAACCACCAGTAAATTCGGGAATTTAAAAAATTTAACGGCAGTTATAACTGCCAGTAAAATCATGATTTTTTTAAAATAAAAAATTGAAAAATCCTTTTTCAATCCTTCATTTCTTGCAAAAAAAACATTTCTCCCATGTGGGAGGCGAAGCTAAACAATGTGAAGGCCCGGATTGGCACCGTTGTTGATCTCTTAAAACTTATTATACTAATATAATAAGTGACATTTAATAAGATGAAAGAGAAATTACATTTAATATTCCTAAACAGACCAATGAAAGATCACTTCCAAATACGACTTCCAATGCTCCTGCTGGGAAACTACATTTAATAAATAAATATAAATAATTTTCTTATAGTCTCTGCCACTCAATTCAATTTATAATTAATTTTCTTAAAACAAGTGCTTATATTAATCTCGACTATAGACTTTGGCTTTAAATTTAGATTGAGTTGGTTACCGTGAGTTGGGTCTCGAAATGAGTAATCATGTCATCTATGAAAGAATTTGGACTTTGAAAAACCTTGCTGCAATGGAGAGAACTGACTTTCAAAAATCCTTGCTCCAATGGAGAGAACTGGGAAAAGGTAATTGTTGAGAAAATCATTAGCCCCAACGGTGACAGAGAAAATGAATTTCTTCATTATGTACTCTTTCGCTTTTGATTCACCCAGCAGTTTGTCAATTTGTTTCCTTGTTACGCTGAAGTAATCTATTTTAACATCCATTCCTATTCTATTCACCTGAAAACAAAATTATTCACACCAAACAAGTATATTCCTTATTACATAAAATGATTAAGACTAAGTAAGGAATCAACAACAAAGAAAAAAAATATTGACAAATATTCTTCCAGTAGCATTCATTATCCCCCGTCCCAAAGCATAGTTCACTCCACTCAGTATGGTTTTCCCTGTTGCATTTGGTGCTAAAAATGGCAGAGCATAATTTGGTTGTTCTAATTCCTCTCCTGAAAAATATTAAAATATAAACAGCAACACATTAATTTCCATTCTTTCAACAACATTCCTTGCACTTTATTGTTCGAGAATATATATTAAAACAAATACGGTATATAAGTATTCTCAATATTTATCTAAACACTCCCCCAATTTAAGACCATCCAACCCCATTTTCTTTACTGTTCTCTATATTTATCTGAACACTTCCCCGATTAAACAATGTCAAGGCAGCATCTCTTGAAATTTATCAGTAGCAATTCCAAAAAGTTCTTGAGCATCATTGCTTGCTAACGTATTGATTATGTTCTTGAACAGCCTTGCAAACTGGAGAAGCCAGTCCTCCACTGTAATCATCCTTTTTACAACATCTTCATTTCTGCTCTCTTATGTACCCCTATTCTCAACACCAACATTTTGATTTCCATAGTCCCTTTGCACCTTATCCCCATTGGTATTGTTCCACCATAGAAGGTTCTTGATTTGGACTGACCTCAGAAATATAAAGCCTAAGCGATGCCTTCTCAGGAGCAGACTTTTCAGCTAACCTTAGTTCACCAGTAGTAGTGATAGTAACCAAATCACTTTCCTTATCCTTATACTTTACAAGAACACCCTTCAAACATGGAAACCGGTTCCTAGCTATATCCCTCACAAACTTCGCACTATAATTCACTGGTAAGGTAAATGAACCCACCTTATATCTTCTTCAAACACCAACTTCACGCTCCTTATGATCGTGAGAGGTTTTTCTTCCCCCACAGGTTCTGAGCCCAACTTATTTCATTCAAATGCTGCTGATCAACCTCCTCCCACATTAAGATGCCTTTCTCCATGCTATCCTCTGCCTTGTTATAAATTTGTAGAACCTCATAAGAAAAGCTAGCATTTGAGTCCTTGCATGCATGCCAATGCATAACACCAGCACAACCTTGCTTGCTCAAACTTCTAATGCCCAAGAGCAACATATCTTTTCAGAATGCATTATTTACTTGTTTGTCTTGTTAAGACCGACAAACTAGACATAGCACGTGTTAGGCTTGAATATACTTAAAGCAAGCAGATGCACTTAACGTATTATATTGGTAAAACTTTGATATCATAAAGAAACGTATAGATAACAATGATTTACCTGTTTTTCTATTAGCATTAGTCACAACTGGTGGCATTGCAGAACTAGTTCCAGCAGCAAGACCCTAAAACACAAACATCCTGTACTCTAAATGAAATTATGTTCACACCTTCACAAATAAATAGGTCATGAAATATTCTCTTGAGGTAAGCATAATATGGTCTACCATCAAACTTGAATGAGCGGTAATAATGAAAGTATATGATGCAAACTTTCTTACAATAAGATGAAAGAGAAACATTTCTCTTTTGTCGTGTTTAGGAATTAATGTATGTACTCCAACAATTATGATTACATTCTCTTCAAACACAACACTTAATTACATAACACACTTTGGTCGGAAGTAATCTATCTTACAACCAGAGCACAGTTGAACCTAAGTTTGACATTCACATATCCAAATCCACAAATATCCCCAATCTAACGCTTTTTTTCCCGCTACTACATGTACAGGTTAACACTTATCAGATTGCATCTAAGGAGAGAAACACAAATTATGAATTAAAGAGTATGAAATCACGAATCAAAATTAACATACAGTGATTTATCACCAAAATACAAAAAATGAAATTAGGGTTCAAAACATTAAAGTTAGGTTTATAACAAGCGAAAACTAAAAATGACTCGTGAGAAACAAACAACCAAGTTAGAGAAGAAAAACACTTACTACTTCAATGAAGAAGAAAATGGCTTCGAATAGAGGAAAAAAGATGATTCCACAAAAATAAGAGAACAAGAAAGATTTGAAACTATTTTGAATAGTGAAATCTACATATGAGAAAGAACCTTTAAAATATTTATCGAACGATGGAAGCAGCGGAAGAGAAATGAGCTCCTATAATGTCGAAAGAAGAAGAAACTCGCGAGAAGAAATTAACAGCAAATGAAAAATAGAAAAGCTATAAATTAGAGGTTCATTTATCGTCAGTTTTAAACTAACGTTAAGCACAATGTAAATTTAAATTTTTAAGAAGATAGCGTCAGTTTTAGATAACCGCCAGGAAGTATTTGCCATTATAAAATATTTTTTTTGTAATAAAATTTTAATTAAATATTTATTTTTGAGAGTATTTTTTACTAGTGGTTGATATTTAGAAATAATTTTGGAGGAGTGATGTATGTGAGGTCACTCAAATAGTTAAAAGGTATTTTTAAAAGTTTAAGAATTTTTGGAGGTGCAAAAGAAATAATTAAGAAAATAAGACCCTAAAGATGTATATGTACTTTAAATTATCAAAACTGAACGTGTTTTAATCTAAATCCAACAACTATTATTACTATTTCAATGAAAATGTATATAGCATTTGTAAATGTTTAGATTTAAAACAGTAAAATAATATATTTAAATTTAACGTTTAGTTTAAAATATTTCCAGTTTCAAGAAATTATTTACGTAACATCCCAATTTTTCACCTTACTAAGTTTTATACCTACATGTATAACTCTATTTCAAAAAAATATATCATAACTTTATTAAAGTAAATAAATAAAAATAAATAATGTCTTACATTCAAATTTTTTTAATAAATTAGTAAAATTAACAGTAAAATTAAATTCTATGAATTTTCTATTATTCCTTAATTTTGTCCGACTCTTATTCTTCATTGTTGTGCATTTTCACATGAATAATTCTCTACTTCCATGCAATAATAAAAAACATTACACAGTCATCGTACTAAAAATAAAAGAAAAACAAACAAAAATATAAAACTCACAATTTGATTAAAGTTCAAGACTTTTTTAAAATAAATAAAACTTTTTCCAATAATATTTTCCTTTAACAAAACAATAAACAAAAAAAATCTTTTCACACAAATACACACAGCGTCTTTAAAGAGGAATCTCCTTGGCCAAAATTGAAACAATACCCAACTATGGTAGAATAAAACGTCAAAAAAGGATAACAAGACTAAAATATTTCACTTCATACTTCAAGATGAAAACATATTTAACCTGTAAATGTTTTATTGATTAGATTTTACAAATTTACTTAATTAAATTAAATTGTTAAGCAAAGTATGCATATATTATTATAATCAAATGTAATCTATATGATATAATTAGTTACTTTGTTTACTTTTCTGTTTAGCTTGTTCTTATGTTTATTATGATATACAACCTTCCCTCTTTAGAAAATGAGACCTTTTTCTTTTTGTTGATTACCGATCCTTTGTTTAAAGATGATCATTGATTCAGGTGTCAATATTCATGCTGTTCATTTCTTGTCATGTTTTTAATCTCATAGATATGTCAGTGCTAAAATCCTTGTGTTACTTAGGGATGGCAATGGGTCGGGTCGGACACGGATAATGCCTACTCGTAACCCGACCTGCCACAAAAAAATCCGTCCGCTATCCGTCCATTTACCTGTCGGGTATCCGCTTAAAAAATACTCGCAGATATTTTTAAAACCTGCGGGTACCCGTGGATATCCGATACCCGCAAATATTTAAAAAATTTATATTTTATAAATTTTTTAATATAGAATTATAAAAATAAAATATAAAATTAAATTAAATTTTAATTATAATTAAATTTGACATAATAAAATATACTGCTAATTTTAATTTTAATTAAATTTAACTTAATAAAATATAAATTAAATTTTCATTTTCATTTTTTTGCGGGTAACGGATACCCGCTAACTGCGGGTAATAAATACCCGTTACCCATGGGTATTAACTATCCGTCGCGGATTTTATCCGCGGATATCCGCAGGCAAGGGTATTTTTGCCATCCCTAGTGTTACCTAATCAATATGTTATTTTTGAAGTAGCTATTGACCTTACCCAATCTTATAGATATGTTATTTTTGGTGTGTTATCTTTCGCCATCCTCTCTTATTCTAAATACTTCCCTCGTACTACTTTCGCGCAACTTTTTGGTTAACGCGTAGGACACCAACTTTGTCATTGTCTAACGCATACTTTTTACCTTGAGACGTACCGCTGATACAAAAACACCGAGCTTGTTAAGAGTCGGTCACCCCAACAAAAAATTGTAAGATGAAAGGGCCCTTACCACCATATATTTTATCAACAACGTTTGTGGTATATCTCTTTCTCCAAAGGTCGTCTTGAGTTCGACATATCCCATGAGTTGTACATGTTCACTTGAGAATCCTACAAGGACTATGTCAAAAGGTTTCAGTTTATTCAGAAGGATGTCCAGACCCACAAATGCGTTCCAAAACATTATATTTATCGAACCTCTTTGGTCAACTAGAACTCGATGAAAGTAACACCACACCTCTTTGTCATGCCCCATTTTTGACTCAGTAGCTTCGCCACATACACGTTTCTAACCATTTCTCTCCTTAACATATTCAACCCCTCCATTCCCTTCTCTCTCCCTAACCTTTTTTTTTTAGAAGTTCTCAATGTAATAGTGCAAAGGATAAGTGCGATATCCTTAAAGTTACACGTGAAGGAACTAATGATGTGGAAAGGATCAAAAAGTATGCATTGATACAAGAATATGACTTGTTCAAGATGTAACAAGGTGAACTTATAGAAGACTCTCGGATGATCATGTATGTAAGTTTAAGTTGATCATGTATATAAGTTTAAGTTGTAAAATATGTGAGTGTAATATAGAAGAGAATCAACTGTGTACTTAGTATTTGTAGGTTTTTTGAAAGAGATATAGACATGTTAAACATATTTTGTTACTTGAAATTTTGTTGAAGATATATAAATTATAAATATATTTGAACCATTCAATAACAAAAATATATTTAAGGATAATGAGCTCTTAATATCTTAGGCATTTGCTTTAAAAATATCAGGATTCGAGTATTTCGGATCAAGTAACCTAATATTTCTAGTTTAAAATCATCTTAAGGGTAAAATAGGTAAAACACTTATTTTAGGCCTCCATAAAAAAGACTTAAAAAAATAGTACTAATATTCCTCTACTAAATTAATTATAAAATCATGTCTAAGAAAAAAGACCTAATTTTTTAGTATTAATATACCTCTATTAAATTAATTATAAAATTGTGTTTAAAAAAAAACTTAAAAACATTTAGTACTAATATATATATCTATTAAATTAAGTGTAACTTTGTGTTTAAAAATAAAATTAAAATAAATTATTATCAATTTACTTTTTTGGTATTAAATTTTATAGTTAATTTTTTTTAATAAATTATAATTTTATTTAGAAAGAAGAGAAGAATTAGTTATCTTTTTTATCTTATAATTAAATTTGATTTTTATTTTCTTATTTTATCTCTCTATGACTTCTTTCATCTATTAATTTAACTCATTGCCTCTTCTATTATAGAGTTCTTCTTTTGTATTTCTTTTGCCTAGATTTATTTTTTGGTATTTAAAATTTTATGGATTTCAAGAGTTTTTCTAGATATATTTTATGGATAGCGATTAATTAGGTTAGGGTTTAATTTTTTGGTAGATAATGAAGATAAAATATTTAATATAATAAACAATGAGCAGTCTCTTTTCTCGGAGGGATCCAAGTCTTCTAATTGTCGTAGGAATTGTAGGTTGGGAGATTGACACCAATATAAGGGGAAGTCTTCCAAGAGAGAAGGTTATGCTCGGGGACGAGTTGAACAGAGTAATGAAGGGCCAACTGTTAGGGTGTAATTGACGGGGGCAGACGTTCAAGATAGTTAGGAGTTCCTTTTCAAAAGTGTTAAAGGGGAGTCTTAACCCTAGTTTTTCGAACAGAGTAATGTACATGTAAGTGAATTTCTGTGTGGGTAATGGAAATAGGGTACCATCTCTGCAAATGGGTCCATCATTGTCACAAGTAGTAATGGCTATGTCAGTTTCATGACATTTACACAAAGTTTGATGGTGTCTAAACGCCCTGATCCTAGTTAGGATAGTCATGGAGGAGGTCTCTCTTCGCAAGGCAAGAGGAGCCTAAGAATAAAGGGAGTTGTAGTAAGTAGTCATTACACAAGGTGAAAGGGGTAATGCAGGCAATAAGCAGTTTTCTCATAATAAGTTAATCACAAATCAGAGGCGAGAAAATAATGGTCACAATACTAAACAATCAGTAGAGGCAAACACAAACAACAGAGGCAAGCAACGGAAGGCAATCAATGGAGGTATATCAATAACGATAAAATTAAAAAGATGGATATGAAATAGGAGAAAGGGGAGAAAGAATACCTATGGAAGAAGTATCGAAAGGGAAATGGAGGCGATAGAGAGAAATGAAAGTAGCAGAATAGAGGTACTGGAAAGATTGTGAAGAGGTGGGAATGTGAATAGTAGGGATGTCAACGGCCGTACCCTACCTGCTAGATAAATATATGCCTCATACCCGTACCCATATTCGTCGGGTATTCGTTATGTGGATACCCGCGGATATTTACAAAATTATTTAAAAAATAAATATTTAATCATAAATTCAAATAAAATAAAATAAAATACATCACTATCATCAATTTTAAATAAAATTCAAATAAACTCAAGTTCTTACAAGTCCTAATAATTATAAAAATAAATATAAAATGACGTTCAACACAATGGAAATTCTTTTGATCAACAAGCCCAAAGTTGGAAGAATGAAGACAAAAAACAACACAAGATTTGCAACTTAGAAAAAATTATGTCAAAATATTTTTTACTAATATATATATATATATATATATATATATATATATATATGAGGATATTTTTGTGAATTAAATTTTAGCGGGTACGGGTATCCACGGGTACGGATACTATGACACCCATACCCGCCTCGTTAACATGCGGGTATCAAAAATACCCGTTTAATATTCATTTCCTACCCGTTAGGGGTTTTATCCGCGGATATCCGCGGGTATGGATTTTTTTGACATCCCTAGTGAACAATTAGTTAGGGTTGCACGTTTAAAGGAATAAAGAGGGAAGGAAGTTGTGTTGATCATGATTTGAAAAGAAGCCATCTGATGGGTTATACGTGGCAGGGAGTAGGTGAAAAGCAATGATGATTGTGTGGGAAGTGGTGAAAGACAGTTATTGATAAAACAACTTTTGGGTTCCTCGTTTCTGAGAAGAGGAAGCTCAGAAGTTGGAGAGCTATGTACCTGTCTGGAAGAGGCATTTCGTTATCTTACCGAGTTGTAAGGAAACTATTCTCGCCAATAGCCTGAGTATCAAGGGGCTATTATTTTGGAATCAAGAGTTGTATATGAGAAAGATTGGGATTAAGAATGGGATCGGTATACTAACGAGGTGATATATGAGAAAAAGGCTGGATTAAGAATGGTATCGGTATAATGACGAGGTGATATATGAGAAAGGCTAGGATTAAGAATGAGATTGGTATAAATATGAGGTCCTTGCATAGGATTAAGAAGGTGATTTCAAGCTAATTGGTTGTCGATTTAAGTATATTGTTTGAAGACCAGTCATTTGAAATTAGAGCCCGATAACACTAGTAACGGTTTTTGGCCGAGGTTGTTTTTTGAATAGAATAGAAATTAGGTAGGATTATTATCCGATATTCAAGGGATTTGGTTAATGGGGAGATTCAGAGGTTATCTTTGAGTAAATATTTAAGTGGTTATTTTGGGGAGGGTTTTTTTGTTATTATTTTGAGAGATATTTTAAATTATCTTTAAGAAGGATGATTGTTTATATTTACTTATTGTCTACAAAATACAATATTTGTAATTGATTGCTTTATAAATAAAAATTTTACTCCCATGATAAAGGGACATATTTATTTTGGCCTAAGTGAGTCTTTAACTAAGATTAAAATACTTCTTTCTTTTTGTTTCGGTTAAAGGTTGTTTACACATTTTTCTTGACCGGAACACTTTTATATTTAAATTTTTATTAAAAAAATTGTATAATTCATTTTTAAATTATTTATCTTTTTTTTTCTTATTGTTTTTGTATTTGCATATAAATATAAAAAAGAAAACAACATAATTAAGTTTTAAATTTATTATAAGTTTGAGTACTTTTAATTTAAATTTTTTTATATTTTTCAATTAGGTCTCTAACGTATATTGAAATGTTTTATGGATTGAAAATTGAATCCAAATCCATAAAGTAACTTTTATCTAAAATTGAGATTCATTATATTCAATTATATTCATATCCAATTGATTTAGAAATTTCCAATTCAATTTAAAATGGATTAATCTAGTTTGTTAATTATATAAAATTATATAAAATATGATGAGATTAACTTAATTCGTTTAAGATGAGATCGTCCCAACTCAACTTTACTTTAACCTAATTCGGTTTTGGCAAATTCTTGCTGCAATTCCATGTGTGTATGTGTATTACAATTTTGGTGGGTTTCTTAATTGCATATATAAGGTGTTCTTATAAAAGGGCAATGATATTTAAATCTTTTTTTATTCATTTTTAATTTATTATTCTTAAATCATTATATCATATCACTAAAAAAATCATAATAAATAATATAAAAGTGATCAGAATAATAAATTAAAAATAGATAAAAAAAAATATTCCTTATAAATTTAGCTTGAGTACTCCAAGTTGACTGGACTGATTGGCTAATATACTCATAAATGAGGACTAGTAGACCTCGACCTAGACACCGTTATAAGGGGAGATGACCTCGATCATCCACCCTGAGATCAACGTTCTAATAAATATGAGACTCAATCACCCTTTTTTAGTCCTCTAATTCATATTCAATTCCAAAAGAAAATTGTCGCCTATTATTAACACCCATTCCAGTCCATTCAGATTTTAATATTCAATGCCATGTAAAAATTTTAGTCTCAGCTACATTGCCACGTCTAGGTGGGGGACGCCTGTACATCCAAAGCAAAGCAAAGTGTACGCCAAACGTTTCCTGTGAGATAATGTTTTTCCAACAAAGTAGTAACTAAAAACGCATTTTATAACAGTGTACTTGTGACAATGAAATTTTTTATTCTAAATTATTTCAAACTTCATACATTCTTCTTGTATTCCACATTCATCTCCTCGTCTAGAAGAAACAAATGGCTGAGACAATTTTGAATGTCCAGAAATCCAAACTCAATATACTCGTAAGCTTGATTACCAAAAACATGAAACCTGTCAGAAAATTTTCCATATTCAGGCAACAAGAACTCTTCTATGAATTTTACTATTCGTTCCCTCAGTTGTTTATCACAGACAGTCCACGTAGATTGCATTGTGCATGTCTCCTCAAAGTGCAGATTGAACAAATGAAGCTTTTCTTTCATTAACTCCCCTGCTACATCAGCTTCCGCCGACTCATTTGTCTCAACCTTCAAAAATTCCACCATCTTACTCCACGAACTTCTTAGATACAGGTTGCACTTTTGTTCCACTTTTGCTGTGTTTTGTCGAAACCAATCATCGTCCAATTTTAAATCACGCGTCTTTTGTTCTATGTAGCTGAGGTTATTGATCATAAAAATATAGCCTAATGCGGGGTCAGTGTAGTAGTCTTTAGACTTCACTTCCAACTCGCTACCCAACAACTCAATCATCCTTCCTATCACCACCCAAAATGAAGAATTTCCGATGTTGTCAGAATTATCAAGGATGTAGTTCATTGCTCTCTTAGTAATCAGATGAAGCCCTCCGTCGGTAACAGGTGCCTCCACATCATTAGTGTAAATAATATTCCTCAAACTGCATAAAATATACAACTTTTTCCGAAAGTCTTCAAGATCAGGTACGCACAACAATTTGGGAAACAACATCATCGTTGAGATTTCCCCTATCAGCTCGTCCAATGACTCCAACATTTTAGGGACGATGTTGGACAAAAGATTCGGCAAATGGCTCTCAGTTGTTATGGTGGTATCGGCAAAACTCAGTAGACCAGTCGTCAGTTCCTTACAAACCTTTTGGAAGGACACATCCGCAATGACAGAGAACTCTGAAAAGAAGTAATCGCAGATACTCCTTTCATTGGGAAACAAAATCTTCGCAGCTGCCTTGCACGTTTTTAACCAATTCTCAACGCCCTCATTGTTGGGCGTTTGAAATTGCAATCCAAGTGCCCGCAGACACTCATCTAGAAACTCCCTACGCCATTTGCTGTAAATGTCGTTGCATTCCTCCATGAAACTGACATTCATCATCAGCTTCACGGTTTCCTTAAGGCGCCTCATAATTTCTGATGGAAGTGAATTCATCACCAAGTTGATGTCCGGATCATCCGCTACTTCTTTGGAGTCAAACACGGCTTTAAGGTATTTGTCCACGTGACTACTAACCATGGGCACAAGCATCTCATTCTCCTTCTCAAGCTCCTTTATACAATTTATGAGTTGTTGTTCGATGATAAGACCATCATCAACGCTTCCATCTTGTGAAGGAGAATTGCTTTGAGTGAGTAGATGGTCTTGGAATCTAAGATCCTCATCTTCTAGTGAGGTGCCCAAAGTACTATCAACAGCATTAGCTTCTTCATGACTGCTACTACTAACAATCCCTGAATCATTAACTTGAATGATTACTTGATTTTGGTCCTGGAACCGAAGATTCTCCCGGTCTGTGTGGCTCGGATAGTGACGAAGCTGGAGGAGGGAATAACTGAAACACCCTCCAACAGTGACTAACCACAATTTCATCTTCATGAGTTGTACGGTTAGACCTCCACAGAAGAAATATAGCAGATCGATCTGGAATCCAAATTGAGTGAGATTTGACAAGCCAAGGGACATGGTTGCAAAAGCAGCCCAAGAGATGAGGCTGTATGCATCTGGTTTACCCTTCACCATGTTATCAAACAAAAAGGAACAAACAGACGTTATTATAAGAACCAGAAATGCCAAATGAGATTCCAGCCGGAAAGAGATGGAACTTGACCTTGCGGGTGTGAACAAGACGGCTAAACAAATGATGAAACTGAAAACAATATAAAGAAGCATCTTCCACCAGCTCCAGTTTCCCAGCAAATGTTTGAAAGAGGAACTGAGAGCATAACAGAGCAGTCCAACAATAGATGAAGCAAGAGATACAATTCTCCATACCTTTAGTTTCTTCAGCCATCTCAGAATTTTACTGAGCATAGCCGTGGGATTCTTTCTCAAGTAAGAGAGCAAGGTTTGCATTCAGCCATTCACCCACCACAAACAGAGAGCCTGGATGAGAGAAACCCCTCATTACTTTTTTGGTCTAAAAGGAAACAAAAGAAAAGAACAAAAAAAAAAAAACTTTTTGACCTACAATGCCAACTTCATCTTCATAGAACTCACTCCGAAGTACTTGAAATGAAATCTAGGTTGCTTTTTCTAGCACGGCAAATATTAAGAGAATTATCTTCATCTATTTTCTAGCGCGGCAAATCCGGTGTGCAATTTTTGTTCTGCAAAATAAAATACTAATTTATATCAACAGTCAAACAAAAAATTGTTCAATTTTAGAAAATGGAAAATCATATTTGTAATTAACACTTTATGAAAACTAAAATTTCATGTTAAAAAATTAAAGGGAAAAAAAGTGAATTTAAACTAAATATGAATCATATAGACCCCAAACGTTATCCGTGGAGTTTTGGACGAACTTTCCGAGAAAAAAACTTGTGAACTTGGGAGGTTGTCGAGAGACTCTCAATTCAAATGCTATGACAAATGTTTCACTTGTGGGGTTTCCACTTTCACTCTCAGGGAAAAATACAAATACTTGTGGACTGTGAAGATTAAGAGTCAAATATTAGAGATTTCCCTTAGCGTGTTCAATTGGAAAAATAGCAGATAAAGATGACTTGTAGAAAGACAAAGTTTAACAACAGAAACTGAAAATTACAAATAAAAAACATTTTGTATTAATTAATGCTTTAATTAACAAGTCAAATTTCTTTCATATATAACTCATAAAACCTTATATAATACAAATAGTGATGGTTATGAGAAGAGATATGTTAATAGATATCATGATGCATGTTTAATTGAAAAAAAAAATATAATAAAGATGATTTGTGGAAGGACAAAGTTTAACAAGAGCGATTATTAAGATGAGAATCCAACAAAATTAGAAGAGATGATTAAAAACATCGTGTGTATAAAAAATAATAAAAGATAAATAAAATGAAACTATAATGTCACCGAGTTTTCTTTTGAATCAGAACATCACTGTAAGCTCTCACAATTGTTTTTTCATAAGTCAAAAGTGAAATTGACTCAACCCAATATATGTATGTTAAAGATGTGGGTCTTTCTTCCTGCACCTTTAAAATTTCTTTTACACCTCTGAAATTTATTTAAATTCCAAAAAAAAATCCATTGACCATTAAAGTAAAGTCATGGATATCACACTCCCAAAATTACTTTCAGATGTCGACTTTCGAAACTCAAAATATATTACTGGAAGTCGACGTCCGAAAGTCAAAATATATTACTAGAAGTCAACTTTCAGAAGTCAAAATATATTACCGGAAGTTTCCTTCCTGAAGTCAAAATATAATATCGGAAATCGATTTTCAGAAGTCAAAATATATTGCCGGACAATTTTCGAAAGTCAAAAATTATTATCAAAAGTCAACTTCTGAAAGTCAAAAATATATTATCGGAAGTCGACTTTCGAAAATCAAAAAATATTACTGGAGTCAACTTTCGAAAGTCAAAATATATTACCGCGAAGCCCATTCTCGAACTTCCTGCATCGCCACTCCTCATCGAGTGGTAAGGTGTAGAAACGGCTGAGGTGTTTGAACCTCTCAGCATACTCTGCTACTGTCTTCCCTCCCTGGGTCAACTGGAGGAATTCCACCTCCTTGGCGTACCGGATGTTGTTAGGAAAGTACTCGGATAGGAATCTCCCTGAAAGTTTCCCATGACACTAGCTCATCCCTCTCCTCCAGGATGGATCTGGTGCTGCTCCACCAATGCTCCGCCTCTCCCGTGAGCATGTACACAGAGAACGCCAACCTGTTCTATGCAGGGCACATCTTCGCATCATAGATGCGCTCCAGGTCCTTCAGCCATTGGTCTGCGGCGTCAGGACTAGTCTTCCCGTCAAACTTCGCCGGGTGGTGCTTCAGAAAGTCCTCCAGGCTCCACTCCCTGACTGTAGGTCGTGGTTCAGGACCAACCACAGGGGTAGCCGCCCTGTTCTCCTCCAGCTGGCGGAGGGCCTCCATATGCTGCCGATGAGCATCCTCAGCAGCTAACCTCGCAGCCTCCATCTGCTACATCACTGCCTGCTGCTATTCAAGCGACGCCGTCTGTCGCTGCATGGATGTCTCATATTGCTGCATCATCGCAGCACTCTGCTGTGCCATAGCTGCTACCATCACCTCTATGGCTCTAGCGATATCTGGTGCGTCCCCCTGGGATGATTGAGAAGCTCGACGAGGAGGTGCCATAGTCCACTGGCACACAGAAAATCACTTGGTTAGACTTGATAAAGGCAAGAATTTTTAACTGAACACTCAGAGATACACAGAGAAAGCTAAGCGGACAACCCAAGTCCACAAAACTAAGGAATGACTGCTCTGATACCATAAATGTAACGTCCCATTTAATTTATAAACGCAATTAAAGGAGACACCACACATAAGATAGCATAACAACGCAGTCCTAGGGTTCTCAACATCACCCCTACAAAACTAGGCACACCACGATGCCAACAAAAAGCAGGGTAACGGTTTATCTAAAAGTTTACAATCTAATAACCACGAATACAGGGGCCACAACCCTAAGGAAAACATGAAAGGAAGAAGTATAAGATCCAGCCCAGGTGGCTAAGTAGCGGAATCGCCATTCCGTTGTGGACCACAAGAACCTCGCCCATCTGCTCCCATCAACCAAGTTGATGATCATCGCAAGGAAGAACAACCACATACAACACAACCATGCAACAAAACGGGTAAGCTAGAGCCAACAACATATTCATCATACAGTCAAATATATTTTCATCATCTCATATCCATATAACAACCAAACATGTTATGACTCCTCATTCAATACACTACGACTCGACTCGACTCGTCCTGATACGTATAACTTGGTCGGATTCAGCGGATGCTTGCACTTGTGGTGGATACCTCTGCTCAACCCCGAGCTGCTCGATCTTGAGCCATGTAATACAAGTGTTACGATGAATCAAATTTCCCTCACCATAAGGTTAGCCCTTAATGGATTTCAGGCCTCCTGCTACTCTCACCACAAGAGTCAGTCCACTCTAGGTGAGACTAACTGGCTCCTCAGAGTGTCAGGATACAACCTTACCTTAAATCCTTACCTAGCTATACAGATGGGGCACCACCATGGACACCCACTAATAGGGGCCATGGGATTACGTCCCGACCACTGAAGCACAACCCTGAAAGTCTCACCTAGAGGCCCCAAGGAATTTACGCGCTGACACGGACCAACATTCATAATTCAGAAATAAGAGAATATTAAAGTCATGTTTACAATTCCATACCCATCCATGAGGTTTATTCCTCATACGCATCACATTTTGAATCCATACATCTGATCATCACCATCCCGTGAGTCTAGGGTCTCATCTCATGTCAATACCATGTTCCTTTAGTTCCAAACCACTCAATCATCCCTCATGTCAAGTTCATACCAAACTGTCACACACAATTCACAAATCATGCCAAGCATACATAACATTCCCTTATATACATGTTTCTCATCATACCATTCATTTCCAAACCAGTATTAACCATCCAAGAACAACCAAGCATCCAAACAGCACATGGTCTCGCACAGCCCCTCGCTCAGGGCTAAAGGGTCTCGCTGAGGCGAGATGCACTCGCTCAGGCGAGTCCCTCTCCGCCTAGGTGAGGGCTCAAGAAAGGGGCAGGAGCACACGCGGGATCTCGCTTAGGCGAGACCCCTCTCGCTTGGGCGAGGTGCTCGTTCGCCCAAAACGTTGAGTTGGTCGCCTGGGCGACCTTTCGCGCAAAAGTCTCAGGCGAGCTCCCGTTCATCTCGCTTAGGCGAGACTGACTCGCTTGGGCGAGATTAACAGGTCTCGCCACTGATCTTCGCTGTACTCAACACAGTTCATGTCCAAACAACAACCCAAATCATGCCATACACTCACAATCGCACATACACTCGAAAAATTACAGAACACCATCAAAACTAACAACATGGCATCAGATAGTAGGGTTCTAGCTTCCCTTACCTGGGAATAGC
>Ga0214542_1006761_pt1 | contig 20597 bp, 10 predicted proteins | sample CNSS1metaG_FD_160096 | JGI IMG/M metagenome (GOLD analysis project Ga0214542, IMG submission 160096) | Root nodule microbial communities from cowpea collected in UCLA plant growth center, Los Angeles, California, USA - CNSS1 | ecosystem: Host-associated > Plants > Roots > Nodule | place: USA...
ATATATATATATATATATATATATATATATATATATATATATATACTTCCTTTAGTCTATGCATATAAAAAAATATTTATTTTGGTTACTTATAGATATCCATTTATAATATTATTTTTTATTTTATTACAGATTTTTTATCTACAAATATTTAATTATATAAATATTTTTGACTTTCCTAACTTGATAATTTCTTGATATTTTTGTTGTAAAGAATCCCAAATGTCATTAAACTTTGCACTCCTTAATATTAATTTAAGCACAACTCAACATATTACTTGAAGATGATTTTTCATATCTTTCTGGCATACAAAGTTTTACGATGAATTATAATATAATATCTTCATACAATTTGTTGAAAAGGACGTTTTACATCATATCATTTTTATAAAGTGTAAAGACGAAATGTGTATATAATTTAGACACAATTTTTTAAAATAATTTAAGAATTAAAAATATATTTAATTTAAATATTGTGAATAAACGAATGGACAACTAATTTAAGATAAACATTTATATATATATATATATATATATATATATATATATATATATATATATATATATAGGTGATTCATTATTTTAGTATCTACATTTATTTTCTAATTTTATGTTTTAAATATATTTTATTTTATTTTTTCAATTTATATCGTAATTAACTTTCTTTAAATTTAACTGTTTTTCTTAATTCAACTATCTCTTCAACTTAACTATTTTGTTATTAAAAATTTATCTGCAAAAAAAAAAAATAATTACAATAAAATATTAAAATTTATTTATATTAATTTTATAATTATAATAATAAATAATTTTATTATTTTTTTTCACAGGTAATATATAAAATAAATTAATTGATAAGTGCTAGTAGTAAGGATATTTTTATATTGATTATTTCAAATATTTTATTTTAATTACATAATTGATGTAGATTTTTACTGATGTGATGTCAAAAAAGTGGTAAAATCTTTTAGGGTAATTAATAATCTACGAAAAATATTTCGCCAAAAATTGACTACACATATTCACCGCATCAAAGTAATAAATGTCATTAATAATTATTTATTCATAAAGTAGAAATAGTTTACATTCATGACAGGTCTTTAACAAATATTTTGGAGTGTAAAAAATATATATTAAAATTTTACGAATGGCAAATGAAATATAAAAAATTTTAAATTTTTTTATATATTAATCTATATGTATGCAAAAGAAATTGATTGGATCAGTTTACGAATCTTGAATAAATATTTTAGAAGAAGTCAAAATAATATAATCAAAATTTATATATTTAATTATTATTAGAGTCATCAAAATGGGTCAGAAGTCATGAGTCAATCCAGCCCACTATGAGTTCGGACTGAGTTGGGTTGAAATTTGTTAACAAATTTCAGTACGAGTCAATTTTTGATCTGGCCCACCAAGAATCCGACTCACATGGGTTGAACCCGTGGTGGGTCGGGTTGGCCCACCAACCCATATGGTGACGCATATTATGTTGGAATTTGCAATGTTGTGTTGTTTTTTTAATCAAACACATTGGTGAGTTGGCAAATGGAAACCTAGCTTCAACTACAAATAGTAAGGAGATTGACGTTGTATCTCAACTCAAGGACCAACATCAATTGCGACTTAACAAGCAGATAAATTTGCATCCCTCACTCACTGTTGACTTGATTTTTGTTTTCTTTCATTCGTCTGGTATTAATAAAAGTATTGCATTCAATAAACTATAATTATTTGAAAAAAGTATAATTAGTTTGCCGAAAAAAGTATTACATTCAATAAAAAATTGGATAAGTCACAAGAATGTTCTGATCTTAGATAGTAATTTATATTTTTATTTATTTATTTTGGTTTGTATTGGAGTTTAACATCATTTTGGATTATATTGAGATTGTATTCAAGTTTATTTAAATTTTAATCCGAAATATAATTTCTGACTTAAGAAAAAAAATTACAATTTTTTAATTAAGTTGGCTAGTGAGTCAACTCGTTTAATCCACCAACTTGTGGTGGGCCAGATCGGATTCGAATTTTTTTCGGCTCACTAACAAGTGAGGCGGGTTGGGTATGCCCACTAAGTGACTGACCCGTGGTGGATCGGGTTGGACCGGGCTAGGCGGCCCATTTTGACAGCTCTAATTATTGTCACTAGGTTAAAAATAATGAAAACATAGTTTAGTATAACCATAATTATATAAAGAAATCATAATTATTGTCATTTGTTTCTTCATATTTTTGAACTCATCTTGGATTAGAATTAAAATTTTCATCTATTTTTTTTCAATGTAAATAAACATATTGTCAGCAAAAAATTCACCTTTCATCTTTATTCAACAATCTTCTTTTGATAATTTTCATTACAAAAAAATAAATTTTCTATTATAATAATGATTCACCTGTGATTCTTTGAACTTTAAAAAAGAACTTCTATAACTGGACAACGAGTCATTTGTATCATGAGGACATATGTGAAAAGGTTAAATTTTTCTTGTTTTCATCTTCACACATAATTTCCCTTTTATCATTCTTAAAATAAGAATTTCTTCTTTTATTCTTCATTAATATATATATATATATATATATATAAAAGATTAAGAATACACAATAATTTGTCATAATCTAATAAAAGATTTAAATGTAAATACTAAAATAAAAATTCATGATAATCAAGTTATAATTAAAAATCGGTTATGAAAAAACACATAGTACAATATTTTTTTTATATATTCATAAAAATGAATATACAAAAAGTTCGTTAGATAAAAAATAATGTTAATTATTAAACTAATATTTCACTATTAAGTGAGACAATTTTTTTTTCAAGGATGAAAGAGAACATATAAGAAATAAGAGTAGAAACAACGATTTCCTTTCTAAAAAACAAGTAAAAGTAAAAGATGAATATAATATGTAAAAAACTCTTAAGACAAATAAAAAATATTTTAATAATTATTTTATTCTTTATTATATTTGATTTCAAATTTTATTATTAATTAATATTAAATATTATGATTTATAAATGAAATAAAAAAATTAATTTAATTTCTTTAATTCTTGGTATAATACACATAATTTGAAAAAGTTTAAAATACTATACATAATTTAAAAAAGATTTCAAAATTTTTAACTACATAAATTAAAAGAAAACAATTTTTTTGGACATACATAATTTCAAAAATTTTAACTACATAAATTAAAAAAAGTCAAAATTTTTTGAGGCCATGAGCCCACTCCTGCTCCCACTATGGGACAAAGGTCCCTCAATATGAACTAAGTTGCTAAAGTAAGATTTATTTTGAATCCGGACATAATACAAATTTAGAAAATACCATTTATAAAAAAATACATACACATTAATTACTATAAATGAAATAAATAGATTGAATATAGTTATTAATATATTATAAACACCGAAGGAAAGTGGTGGTTATTGAGTGATGGTTTTCGCGTGAATGAAGGCCAAGGTGGTAAAGAGGAAGAAGACATATTTGTTGCTACGTGGGGTGAGCTTGTGTTTTCAATAAGTTAGAATTATAAACTTTTGTTAGGATTTTTTTTTTCTTATAATATATTGTTGAAAGGGGAGCTTGCTCAACTCCAATGAAGATGGTTTTCATGATGTCCAAAGCTTTACAAAGATGTGCATCATTCATTTAGGCTTAATCCTGGTTTTTTATCTTTTGCATTAGGTGTTATAGATCTAGAATTACATGAAAAATAAGTTTGAATTGAATCAAATCAGTTATCAAACTCTTGAATGTGTCAAAAACAGAATTCGTAAATAGATTAACTACTTAACTAATAGATTATATGAGGGCACTGTACTGATGAAGTGAAAATACACCCACGATAATCTATTAATTACTACAGCAAAACTCTGGTATAAAATCAGTTTTGAAATCAGTTTTAAAATAGAGAGAAAAATAACAAAATTACTGAGAAACGAACTAAGAGACTTCTTTTCTGAGATCAAGATACACAAAGTTCTTGTGCTTTCTTGGAAGATCATTCAATTGGACATTCAAGAAAAATGATGGTGGATTCAACCTTGATGGGCCAAGCTTTGATCTAGGATCAAGTTACAAATATACACATTCATTAGGTGTATTCGTTCCTTGCTTCTTTCTTATTATATTTTTGTTTACAGATGATTCACTGTGTAAAGTGAAAGTCTAGGTGCAATTATGTGGAGGCACTGCATCTAGGGGGACTTTTTGATTTGTAGATCAAGCTCCTGTCTTTAGGGTCTTGAATTATATAGATGCTCTTGTAATTCTTGTAACTCTATTGATTTAGTGGAATCCGGAATCCTCCTAGGTGGGTTACTTAGGAGAAGACTGGACGTAGATTCATTTTGAATCGAACCAGCATAAAAATTGTTGTGTTCTTTGTTTCTCTCATCTTTTATGCCTTTTCTAATATCTTTAATCAGTCCATTAATACAGAATTGAAAAATTGGTTATTTGGGGTTATAAAGATTAAAGAAACTTTCAAGATTATTTTCAAATCTGTAAAAGATTGAATAACCACTTAGGAAAGGCATAAAAGATGACCATCGACTTAGGTGACTCCTTTTTGTTATGGTTATGGTTATGCAGTCACTCCGAACCATCGGCTTTGATACCACTATTGGGTTTATATATTCTTTCATATGTTTTGGATATATATGGATTATGGTTATAATCATTGAAAAATTGTGGTTCCATATGGTTATATGACATTAGTTTTACACATATAAGACAGTTGACACCACTTTAACCCCAAAACCTTAAGGCAATGGTGTTATGGATCTTTATTCTTATATAGTGTTTAACTTTGTCTATTCTATCCAATGTGAGACTTTTGACTCACACTTTAACTATTCTCAATAATAAACACCATGTAAGAAAAAATACTTATAAATTTAATATCTTCAGATCTTAAATTAAAAATTGTGTCAATCCCTATATGAATTGGTATCAAAGTTAGGTTCAAAATTGTGTCAATCCCTATGTGAATTGGTATCAAAGTTAGGTTCATCTTGGTGGCTAACTTAGATGGTTGTGATAACAACGACATCACCATATTTACAATGATATAAATAAAGGTCACTCAAGTTTCACATTAAGTAAAAATGACAAGTAAAACACCATATAAGAAAAAGCTTTGAAATTTTTAATTAAAAATGATAATCCCAAAATAAAAATCCAAGATTTTATGTTAAAAGTGATGTCAATCTCTTATATGAAATTATATATATATATATATATATATATATATATATATATATATATATATATATATATATAATATCTTCTTAATGATATAATATCTATATGATGAACCCCTTAGAAAAAACCATCACTTTTTAAAATTTTTTATTTTAATTATTGACTAAAATAAATGTTGTGAATAATTTCACATTCAATTGCACATCCATAAACATCACATTTGAATTATATTTACCTATTTATAATATTACAATATTATTTAATGTTATTATTGTTGTATTAATATTTCTACAGTGATCGATTTGTTTATTAAAAATTTGAATTTATCCCCTTGAATTTGATTGAATCGAAAGAATGTTTTTGTCAACCTTTCTGAAGACGACAGCATCTGAATGTGAAGCGCATGGAATGGTGGACTATGCAAAAGTTAAAAGTAGCAACGTTTATTACAAGAACAGGTTGTTGTGTCGGTCGATTACATCGTACATGCCACAGTTTAATGTCGATCTGATTTCATCTAGAAGAGTTTCAACCTAATTTTTCAAGAGAAGTCATGTGATACAGAATGAAGGTTCATATTTTCTCCCATTGTTTTTAGGAATTAATGTGGGAAAGGAATAACAGAAATGTTTGAATTTCTTCCTACACATCCTTTTCATCTGGAGTGTATTCATGTATTTGTTAATATTAATAATATGAGGTTTATACAGTCTCGTAGAATTAATTTGATAGTTCTCTTCTTCACATTTTATCTAATGAAGTGAAGTGAAATTTCAAGATGTTTGGTTCTTTATAACCAACGGGATATCCTATAAAGATCGTATGATAGCAGTACCCTAGGACTAAACTTGTGCATAGAGGAAAGAAGAGTTTGTAGAAAAACAATGAAGAGAAGAAAGATGTATTTAACCGAATGAAATACAGAATAACCAAAATGGGATTATATAAAACAGAGAAAAAAAAAACAAAGAAACAAACTAAACCGTAACAGAAAAAAGAAAATGAACTACAACAGAAACAAAAGCAAATATCTAATACATACATTTACACACACGTAGCTGAGATTACCGTGATTACAGAATAAGAATATTGCATGATGAGATGACTCATTAATTGTCCAAACTTCAAGAATGGAGCCCCTTGTTTACAAGACTCATTGTCCTTAGGTAGAATTAAATATCACTGATTTAGAGCTTATAAATAAGTTCGACAGAAACCATTAACATCACACCCCAAATTGAATGCTGACTTAAAGTTTTCAAACTTTTGGGTCAGAACTTTGTTATTCATTAGCAATGAGAATCCATAAAATCTTCTTCCGTGTCTTCATACCCTTGTGCATGATATACTTGAATATCAACATCAACGTAGCAACATGCCACAGTCTTCACCATCAACAATTCTTATTACTTCACTTTAAAGACAGCCTTGTATTCAACCCAGCCACATCTGAAAAATTGGTTCACTGGAACCAAAGCAGTGTTTGCTGTCAATGGAATGGAGTAACATGCAGCAAGGGCGTTGTCATTGGTCTTGACTTGAGTCAGGAATTTATTTTTGGAGGACTAGATAATTCCACTCTCTTTGAACTGGAATATTTGCAGAGGTTGAATCTGGCTTACAATCATTTCAATTCTTCCATTCCTGTCAACTTTGGCAAGCTAAAGAGTTTGAGGTACTTGAATTTATCAAATGCTGGATTTCATGGCCAGATTCCAGGTGAGATTTCTCATCTGACATATTTGACAACACTTGACTTGTCAACACCACTTACCTCACAACCTATTCTTAAACTCCAGAATCCAAATATTTCAATGTTTTTGCAGAATCTTGCAAAAATCACAGAACTATACCTTGACGGTGTAAAGGTATCTGCTGAGGGAAAGGAGTGGTGTCATGCTCTATCTTCTCTTCAAAATCTTCAAGTGTTGAGCATGTCATCATGCAATATCTCTGGACCAATTGATTCTTCGCTAGCAACACTTGAGAAACTCTCAATAATTAGACTGAGTCTGAATAACATCTCAAGTTCGGTGCCAGAATTCTTTGCAAATTTCTCCAATTTGAATGTCTTAGAGATCAGCAGTTGCTCGTTGAGTGGTCTTTATCCAAAGGGCATCTTTCAACTACAAATCCTAAAGGTTCTTGATATATCAAACAACAGGGATCTTCATGGAGTTTTGCCAAACTTCATACAAGATGCTCCGCTTCACACCATGAATCTTAGTAATACAAATTTCTCTGGTAAGTTACCAGGTTCTATTTCAAATCTCACTCAGCTTGTTCATTTGGACTTATCTTTTAATAGGTTTACTGGTCCTCTTCCCTCTTTCAAGATGGTAAAAAATCTCAGATATTTATCAATCTTGAACAATAATCTGACAGGAGTTATCACTACAACTCATTTTGAGGGACTTGAAAATCTCCTCAGCATCAATCTAGGAGATAATTACCTTAGTGGAAACATTCCCATGTCTCTTTTTACACTTCTATCTTTGCAAGAGCTTACACTCTCTCATAATGAACTTGATGGTTTATTAGATGAATTTCCAAATGCTTCTTCCTCAAAACTAGAGTTGATTGACTTGAGCAGCAATAGATTGAATGGCCATATTCCCGTATCTATCTTTCATATTAAAGGACTTCGTTTCCTACAACTTTCTGACAATGAATTCAATGGCACCATGCGGCTTGATATGGTTCAAAGGCTTCAAAATTTGCATACATTAAGTCTTTCTTACAACAAATTATCAGTTGATGTAACTCTTAAGGATGATCATGACATTTCATCCTTTCCCAGCATGAAATATTTATTGTTGGGTTCTTGCAATTTAGGAGAATTTCCGGGGTTCCTGAGAAACCAAACCCAAATAAATGCTTTAGACCTATCCAACAACCAGATTCAAGGAGAAATACCAAACTGGATCTGGAGATTTAAATCTCTGGTTTATTTAAACCTTTCGAACAATTTTCTCACAAATATGGAAGGACCCTTTGATGATCTGAATTCCAACCTATACATCCTTGATCTTCATTCCAATCAACTCACTGGATCAGTTCCCACTTTCACAAAATATGTGGTCCATTTAGATTACTCAATCAATAAATTCAGCACTGCGCCACTCAACATGGATAAGTATGTTCCTTTTGTATACTTTCTCTCCCTTTCAGATAACAACTTTCAAGGAAAAATCACCGAGTCCTTTTGTAATCTGTCTTCTCTCCGGTTACTTGATCTTTCTTATAATAGCTTCAATGGCCTCATCCCCAAGTGCTTGATGAGAAGGAACAGTACCCTCCGAGTACTAAATCTTGCTCAAAACAAACTCCAGGGTTATGTTTCTGACACCATTTCAAGTTCATGTAGTTTAAGATTCCTCAATCTCAATGGAAATCTCTTGGAAGGTGTTATCCCAAACACTCTTGCAAATTGCAAGAGTCTACAAGTCTTAAATCTTGGAAACAATATGTTTGATGATAGATTTCCTTGCTTCTTGATGAAAATTTCCACCTTGAGAGTGCTGATTTTGAGGTCAAACAAACTCAATGGTCCTATTGCATGCCCACGTAGCACTAGCAATTGGGATATGCTTCACATTGTTGATCTAGCATCCAATAATTTTATTGGTATTTTAACTGGACAAGTTTTGAGAGGCTTGAAACAAATGATGCGATGTGAGACCGAATCCCATGGGAAGTACGGGACACTATTTTTCGATATCTTTGATGACATTATGCGTTACAATAGTTTGTCTACGTTGTCGTGCATCAACAAATTTCTAGTAATAAAATTGCACAAATTGTTGGAAACTGAACCTTATGATGTGCTTGTCCACATTTTTAATTATTATAGAGTTTCTAACGAATATGGCAGTCGCTACTTGGATTCAGTTACAGTTGTGGACAAAGCTTTGCAAATGAAGTTGATCAAAATTCCCACTATCTTCGCTTCCTTGGATCTCTCCTCCAACCATTTTGAAGGTCCAATACCTGAAGAACTTGTGAGTTTGACTGCACTGAATGTTCTTAACTTGTCACGATACTTTCTCAAGCCACATCCCCTCATCAATTGGAAATTTGATGAATATAGAATCCTTGGACTTGTCAAACAATAGTTTGAGCGGAAAAATCCCTTCTGAGCTTGCTGGTTTAAACTTTCTAGCATACTTGAATCTCTCATTTAACCATTTGTGGGGGGAAATTCCCACAGGTGCTCAAATACAAACGTTTGATTCAAGTTCTTTTGAAGGCAATGAAGGATTATGTGGGCCACCACTAAGAGATTGCAGCAGTGTTAGGGGGGGACATTCATCTCCAACACCAGTATATGAAATGCAAGGATCAATTGACTGGAGTTTTTTAAGTGTAGAACTGGGATTTATCTTTGGCTTAGGAATTGTTATTCTCCCCCTTATTTTGTTTGAGTGTTGGAGGGTTTTGTATTGGAAGCATGTCGATGACCTACTTTACATGCTTTTTCCACAACTTGGTTTCTTTTATGAACACCACAAAGGACAAAGGTACAGATCTCTAAGGTGGACAGGATAGTTGATCTAATGACGCTAAAACAAATAAATCTTGTACTATGTTCTGCCATGTTTGTGTTTTTTTCTCATGTTTCTGATGTAATGTCGTGAATAAGGAGAGTTTGTGCGCTGTAATGGTGTACTGAGTTAAACTAAGCAAGCTACAGACTTGCTTTATAATATATGATGCTTTTTCAAGAAAGCATAGAGTTTTAGAAAGCTATATACAGTTGCTAGAAAAATGAAAAATAGAGCACGTAAATGTCTACATCAATATATACGAAAAAAATGATTCTAATATATATATATATATATATATATATATATATATATATATATATATATATATATATATAATACATGTCACATTTCCCACCTTAGTATACTAAAGTAATATACATTAAATCACATATAAATTGAGAAATCAAAATTGGGAGTTTCTTGGAGTTTAGAATGCCCACTTTGCTAAGTTTATGGGAGTCATCATGCCATTGACTATGCTAGAAGAGCCACATTTAGAAGACTTTGGTTGTAATTTGATTCACCCTTGGTCTGTAAAGCTTTCTCTCATCAAGAGGTTGTATCATGGTCTATTAGAGGTCGTTGGAGGAAATACATTAAGTTTTGTAGAGGTATTGATTTTAAGGTGTCACATATTTTTCAAGAAGAAAATCATCGTGTTGATAATCTAACGAATTTAGGCCTGTCTTCTAGAAAAGTGTTTAAATGATATACGATTATGCCAATTTTTATAAGTTTGGACTTTTTTCATAATAGGTTTCTTTTTCTTATGTATAGGGCTTCTTAGCTACAGCTGGCTTGTTTTTTGTTCATGGGTTTTGGTTGGGTATTAATTTTAAGGTGCTACATATCTTCAAGAAGAAAATCATTGTTGTGATAAGCTGACGAGATTAGGTCTGTCTTCTAGAAAAGTATTCAAATGGTATACGATTATGCTAGATTTTATAAGTTTGGACTTTTGTCATAATTAAGTTTCTTTTTCCTATGTATAGGGCTTATTAGCTAGTGTATAACTTTATAGTTTGCCTGTTTTTTGTTCATGGTTTTGGTTGGGTCCCCCATGAGTTCTTTGTATCTTCTTTTTTTTAATGATATTTTCGTGTGATGCAAATGATAGATGTCCTTGGGGGTGTCAACCAAGCTAAACTGTCAAGGATCATAGTGATGATGCCTAGCATGAGTTTTATAAAAAAAAAATATTTCAAAGATAAGTTAAAACAGAATATAAATTGGAGTTTTTTTTTTCACTAAGTCCCCAAAACAAATAGTCAAATATCAGTCATTTTTACTTCAGAAATGAAAACTAATAAAAATTATTTAGTCATTATACATTATGATTTTGACCTCATAAACCTATTATTCGCTCTGAATTTTAAACATGTTCTGATTAGTGTATGTAGCACTATGTAGTGAGGGATTGTATTTTGCATTGTTCTGAGTTTCCTTTCTGATCCTTGGGTCCATAGACTTCCCTTTCAGAAAGCTGGAGTACCATTCAGCAGAAAGCTTAGGTTGCCTCCTTAAGTTTGGATCATTCATATCTACGTAATATAGGCCATAACTTCTTTCATATCCCTCCAATAACTCGAATGCATCCATGAAAGACCACACAAAGTAACCTTTTACGTTTAATCCACTCCTTTAGATGTGTCAACAATGAAGCAAAATAATAAACAGAAATCAGCTTTTGTACACCCTTTTAACTTTCCCACTTGAAAATGAAAATAAGAGAAGTACCTGAGTGCATCAACCATGCTTCCTATGTATGCATGCAAGTAATTCACCCTCGACCAGTCAACTAATGATGAATTATGAGGTGTTTCTTGGCCTGCAAAGCTAAAAAGGCTTACCATACAACTACATAATAGGACAGTTGAATATGTTGAAAAAAGAATCATGCAACTTCTGAATTCTAAGTTGAAAAATTGCCATACCATTTTCATGTATGAAAATTGGAATATTGCCATAAGCGTTCCTTAGTGAGTCTAACATCCTTAGGAGAATCTTGGGAGTAATTGGCACCTAAACCCATCAGCTGGTTAGTTGGAAGCATTAAAGCTAAATCTTTACGGGAATAAAGGAATACATAGAGTCGAATAGCACCGTGTTCATGCTATTACCTCAGACTTTGTTGTATTGTTTGGAATGTATACTGCAACCAGAGAGAGCAATAATCAGCTGTTTCATTTCCAAAAAATTAGAGGAGGATGGATGACAACAGAGACTGATTCTCCTGAAGTTTACCATCAAAACAAGTTCTTAGCAATAACAATTCAATTTTACATAGATTTTTTAAACATTATTTAACCAAAAGATCCTTACATTCTATGATAATCAGGAAACAAAGTCTATGGAAACGCAATTCCTTTATCAGTCGCTTAAAAATGTAAAATAGCATGTCAATAAGTCCAATTCCTTGCATCTTAAGAAAATGTCCAATTCCATTCATAAGAAGTATATTGATTCTTAAACTGTAGGATAGTACCTCTCACAATAAAGACACATTTATATACAAGTAACCTGTTTATCCTATGTATAGAATTGGTTATGATGCAATAAAAATAGGTCAGGGAAACAGCTCGTGACATACTTTGTAATTTTGCTGATAAATCTGCTAGGTAATCCCTGTTCTCCTTCTTCAGGTAGTCAGGACTGTCCTTAACATAAAGAGAGTAGTAAAAGTTTATTCCTAAGAAATCGATTGAGCCCTTCACTAGATTTGATTCCTTTTGAGTGAAGGAAGGAAGCCTTGAGCCAGCATTCTTTTTCATTATATCTGGGTAATCTCCAAATATGATGGGATTCATAAACCTGCACTGACAAATCATAACAAAATCAAGTGCATAATTTATAATTCGAACATCTATTTGTTTGGGAAAATTATGTTGGATTTTACTAAAACATTGAGATATAAAACCATTCACGAATTTCATATCTGGTGTAAAAAACACTACTTAAGTACATCTAAGGAGTTTCAATTTACTTAGGAGTTAAAGTTAAAAATAATTTATAAACATCAGTGTTAAAGTACCCCTAAAAAGTGTCACATTGCCTAGAGATCAAAGTTTATTTCTTGTCACACCACGCTTTTTCTATATTTGACTTGCAAGGTGTGTGTATTGTCACGCTATAAATGTAAACTCTTAGATGAAGGGGCATTTATAGATACAAAAATCTTGTTTCTTCACTTCAGTAAAATTATTTTGAAGTGTTTCTCTTTTCGAATCCCAAGATGCAAATTTATTAATGTCAGAAGGCATCGGAAAAAGATACCATGGCTAGATTGTTACTTACCACCCGATCAAGAAGTCCTGGACCCTTTGAACGGCCATTAAATCTTCAGTAGAATTTGTTTGAGGAAGAAAACCAGGAAGAAGGTGACTAAACCCAATTAAGCCATGCTGCATGCCCTGCAACCAAAACAAATTGTTTACGCAATAACTTAAACTATCTTATCACCATTTCCAAAAGATATCATAATGATGATCACCATTCCTTCTATCCTTCCTGATTATGGTCTAAAATGAAAATAGAAGGCCTAACGAATGATGTAGTAGAGTGGCTAGAATGAGGCCCTTGTTACATAATTTTTACCTGGTATTTCTTCCTATATAGCCTAGCAGCTGAAGCATGTGCTAACAACATATGATGGCCAACCAAATATGGCTCACTTGAGGAATTCCCTCTGGAACAGTTCATTATAGGGGAAGGAGAACACCTCTGAGGTGGTAAGAGTCCTATATCATAGCCAAATACTGCATGCACATTGGCCTCATTCAACGTAGTCCAATACCTAACTCTGTCTCCAAATTCTCTAAAGCACACTTCTGCATATGCTGTGAAGTCTTTACTACAAACATATATATAAATGTGTTAATCACAATAAATACCATTTCTCAATTTCATGACAGATGTATTTTGCACAATCTCAACATAGGACAAGACAGTAACACAACTAGAGACGTTAAGTTTGGGAACCATACACAACTCTTCGACTAACCCATCCTCCATATTCATCCTCAAGTGCTTGTGGTAGGTCCCAATGGTATAATGTAGCATGTGCTTCTATTCCTACATTAAGAGAAATCATAGAACAAAAACATATGTATTAGATAACCTAGAAGAACCTCTTGTGTGTTAATCAAATTTAAGAGGAAAATCTAGTCTTCACAAGAACCATTGCTGATCAATTCATCAATAAGGTTGTTGTAAAACTGTAGTCCCTTGGGATTCACTTGTCCTCTTCCATCTGGTAATACATGGAAACAACATGGTCAGAACATGGAAATAATAATGGTTGATCCAGGCAACTATATTCAATTGGAGTCAGAGAGACTCATTGCCCCCAAATTAAACCAAGTGTGTGTATCTAACACAACTTAGTTTTTCACATTTTAGTTTGGGCATTAGTTTAAGAGTACGCTGACAACAGTTTGATGATCACCTGGAATAAGCCTTGACCATGATATGGAAAATCTGTAGCCTTCCAAGCCCATGTTGGCCATGAGCTTAACATCTTCCTGCAGGAAAATCAGAGTAGGATTTTAGCTCCAAACAAACTATAAAGTCCTTTTACTTGAACAAGAATTTAAAGTGCATATAAGATGCATCTTTTGTGTATGCAAGCATGTATATATACAACAGCTTCTTTTGGTTCTTAAAATATATAAACTTGCACTCCAGGGTCACTAACCTTATATTTGTGATAATGATCACATGCAACATCTCCATCACCTGCATACAGATTTGCTGAACATATTTTTTGCATTAAATTTCAATGAAGAAAATAAGAGCAATAACGCTTAAAAGAAATGAAGCATAGTGTACATATGAGAGTAGTGAGTAAAGGGTAGTACCATTTCCAGCATGAGAGAAGGTGTCCCATATGCTTGGCTTCCTACCATCTTCATTTGCTGCACCTTCAACCTTTCAGATCACGCCAATCACAAATTCATGACATATGAGAACAATTTCAGCAAAGAATCAAAAAGCTAGGACAGTGAAGAGTGTGAAAGAGACAGAGAAGAACCTGGTAAGCTGAGGTTGATGCACCAAACACGAAGTCAGGAGGGAACTGGTCTCTGCTCAAGGCATGAGTACCAGGGTGGACTATCAGAAGCACTAATCCTATAACTGCAAAAACCTTCATCATCAACCTCATTCTCCCTATGCTTTTCTTCTTAATTCCGTGTTCTGTTTTAATGTTTTGATTATTTATTTATTTAATTATTTAATCTAATTCCGCTGAGTGTTGTTGGAAGATCACAACTGTCCACGGTGAAAATGCGGTTGAGACGTGTAGGTTAGATCTTATCTTGCAGAATATATATATATATAAAGCAATACAGTTTATTTCATTTTCAAGAAAAGAAATTTAACAAACAACTTCAATTATTGTCACTATAATTTCAGGTGTAATATTGATATTTAATTACGTTGAAGTAGGGGTGGCAAATGCCTGGCCCAACGAGCCGGCCGTAGGCCCGGATAAAATACGTAAGCCCGTTATTTAGAAGTTGAACTCTTAAGTCCGTTATAGTTCGCATGTCTGCATAGAAAAAAAAAATTGTACTTATGTATATGTATATTAGTTATCTTTTTTATGAACTTACGTTTCAAATTTTAAATTTTTGTATGATTGAAAAAGACAAGTATTATATATTGTTTAATATGCAAAAATTTAAAGAATACATTATGTATGTTATAGTATGAATATGAATACGATGAAAATATTGAATTATCAATTTATCGTCCAACTCCTCAAAATCTTTACTTAATTTTGTGAACTTCTTAAAGTTTTCCAATTTTCAAACATTGAAAATTTTATCATAAAAATTAAAAATAATGAAGGAAAAAAAAAACAAAATGAACCAGCCCGTGGGTCAAGTGATGTGCGGGACAGGCCAACAATTACAGTCTGCATAAATTGTGCAAGGCAGGAGGGCCAGCCCACAATGTGTGGGCCTTATGCGGACCGGACCTAAACGGGTCGGGCCGGTCCACATTGTCATCCCTACGCAAAGCCATTATTGTAGCAATCGGTAATTTTTGAAACATATTTTTAAAAATTAAAGTTGTTATAAAGTGATTTATAAATTTATAATGAAATTATTATATTTTAAAATAAGAAAAAAATATAAAATATATTTAACTTGTATATAAGTAGATTTTACACACACATATATATATATATATATATATATATATATATATATATATATATATATATATATATATATGATGTCATTGATGAGGTTGTTGCGGAAACAAAATGATCACGACCACCATGAAAATAACATTTGGATCCCTTACACTCAAAGGTTCATTGTGCCTAAACTAAACCAAGTGTGTCTATTGCATAACTTATTTAAGACATTGATTTAAGAATATCTATATATAAGGACATTTTGGTGAGAGACCTTATCTTCGTGATATTCATCATATTGTACAACAAATAGTGATAACAACCAGGTGTGATATAAGGTAGTGTTTATTTGCTATTTTTCATCTAAAAAATATATTATTATATTATTAATTATGTTACCTGTCGGTATTTATAAAATAAAATATTTTGTATACTTACATGGATATCTAAATATATTTTTTACAATATGTTCTTTTATTGACTTTAAATAAAATTATTTTAAAAAAAAGTCTTTAGAATATAAATTGACGTAAAAAAATTAATTTTAGAGAGTATAATCCAAATAATATTTCACACTAAAATAAATATTAATGTAAATAAATTTAATATTTAAAAAAATAAATTTAAATAAGTTACATCAAAATATAAATTTCAAACTTGACTGATATTTATTGGTTAGATACATAGTATCTATATTCGTCCTACTTATATTTATCCACCAATAAGTAAGTAATTAAATATGAATTAAATATGTTTTTAATATTTAAAATTGGATATAAAATTGAAATTTGTTTTTGTCTTAAACTTTGATATAATTTATTTTTTAAATTTTAAAAATGAATAACATGTAAAAGAAAATGTAACGTTTTTGGGTTAAAAACTAACATGTAAAAGGAAACATAACGTCTTTGGGTTAAAATACGTCACATTTGAATTGTTTCAAACTGACATTTGAGTTATTTATATAATTTGACACTTTGATACGTTCCAATCCAGATGTTAGCCTAGAATACCGTTTAACACGTAAAATAAAATGTGACGTCTTTGGGTTAAAAGGACTATATTTATTCATTTTTTAAGCTTGGGGACTAAAATGTATTAAAATTTGGAACAAAGACGAATTCCAATTTCGCATGCAAATTTAGGACTAAATATATTTAATCTATTAAATATTTGTATCTACTACCTAAGAGGTAGGGGGTAGGGGTATCCATTAAGTATATCCATCACTAATATATATATATATATATAATGGTTAATGTGTGATGTTTATTTGAATAGAATGTGGTAAATGTATAAATACAAAGAATACTTGTGAGAATGAGGGCTTGGTGAATATGTGATTTGATGAGGAGGTTATGCATGTGGTGGATTTGAATGGTGCAAGAAAATGTTATCAGGTCTGAGGAATGTTATATGTGGATTGAATATTGTGTTTCAATTGTATTGTCATATAATTCTTAAGGAAGAACGATATGACATGTAAGTCTAGTATTATGCATATACTAGTAACACTCTTTGGAAGTTATCCTTATACTCTACTAGACTCTCAGACTCATATAAAGGAAGGAGTGTAGGTGGTGAAGAGGGAAACAGGTTCCTATAGTTGGTCTTGAAGCTGTAGACCCCATTTCTATTAGGCTATAGGTGAACTCACTTTGTCTTGAGAGAGAGGGACCATATATTATTACTGGAATTGTAACATTAAGGAATTCATTTTACATGATAAAGCAAAACTTCTAAAGTCCGAGTGGATGCATAAATCTGGATAATTGAGTTTAGGTTATATAAATGTTAACGGTTGAGAATGTCTTGTGGTATGAGAATTGTTGTCTTGGATAAATTTGGTTTATTGTTATTGAAAAATATATTATTATATGAGAATTGTATATGGTGTTTAAGTTATCATTGGATTACCATCTTTTGTTTGTTGGTCATTAGGTCTCTTTTACAATTATCACTTTTATGGCATGAGCAAACCACGTTTCAAGTGGTGATAGTGCTTACCATAGGTTGATGGATGTCTTTGGAGTTTTTTTTAGAGTGATGTCCATAGATATATACATGATATGGTGTATGTTTAAGCCTTCATCAGCAATTCACTAGAATATGTGATATTCAATTGTATTGATATCATATTTATACAAAATTATAGCTTTATAATTTTATGTTTAAATGGCATTAAATATAACATTAGATTTAACTACGAGAATGTTAATTTGTTTAATATGCCTATTTATATGAATATGTATAAAATTTATATTATGAATATATAAGTATTACGAATTTAATTTGAGTCTTTGAGTTTTTTTTTCAAAATAACAAAACTTTATTGAAAAATCTTATTTTAAAATTTAGTTTACTTTTCTAGGTTCATTACAAGAAAAATTTTATTTTGCTAGAGAAATTAACGAGGAAAAATATTTGAAGTTAATCCCTCGCTAATTTGTGAAGAAAAAGTGTAAGAATAAAATTATAACGAGTTTGTAGCAAAATAGCTATAGATTGGCCAAAATATATATTTGTAACTAATTTGCGAGAAAATGACGAAGGAAATAATTTGTAACTTTTTCGCAGAAAAATAACTACAAATTTACTAGAACATATATTTGTAGTTAATTTCTCGTTAATTTGCGACGAAATAGCGAAGGAATTGAAATTGTAGCTGGTTTGTAATAAAATTGTTACAAATTTATATTAAAAAATAATATTTGTAGTTAATCTTTCTCAATTAAAATATTTTATATAAAATTTAATCTTAGTGACTGATTTCATTGTAATTCGTAATATATAAAATTTCATTAATTATTTTAGTCATTGATTTCATTTTGAGATTTTAATTAAACTTTTTGTTGGTCTCATAATTTAATCTTACTTAATTTTTGTTGGTATGGAAACATAAAAAAAATGTTTTTTTTTAGATTTTGAGAATTGTTTCTTTTCTAGAAACCCTTCCATATGGTAAATATTGAATGATACTGTAGTGGGAGATTATATTAAAAAGAGATCATCCAGGATCTAATGTGAAGATTTTGCAATAAAATATTATGAAAATGGTAATGTTTTTAAAGGAAAACGGAAAATGTCCTTTTACAGATAACCTATTATATATATATATATATATATATATATATATATATATATATATATATATATATATATATATATATATATAAATCGGCAGATCTTCAAACAAAATTTATAGTATCCACTTTTTTCAGATGTATCAGTTTAATACTTGTTTTCCAAAATGTATCAACTGAGTCTCAAACTTTTGAAAAAAAGTTTCAATTAGGTTCATTTCAAAAAAAAATTATTGACACAGTTAACTTTATTCATGACTTTTACCATTAAATTTTAATATAAATATCAATAATTAATTGTGTAAGTCATTTTAAATATTAATACCGTTAACTGCGTTAATAATCTTTTTCTGAAAGGACTTAATCAAGACATCTTTCCAAAAGTTGAGACTCAATTGACACATTTTTAAGAGTGGGTACCAAGCTGACACATCCGAATAAAAGTGGGTACCAACGACTAATTAAACCAATATGTTTTTAGTCTATGAACTTTGATGCAAAATTAGAATTTATTACCAAAACTTTTATACATTTTAGTTCTCAAACTTTAAATGAATAGATATAGTAATTTTAATCCAATTAAGTTATTTTTTTTTGTGTCAAATGCGTTTTTCAGCCGATATTAAAACAAGAACGTGTCAGACACAGTAAACAATTCAAATGCTAGGAACAAATTTTAATTTCACATCAAAACTCAAAAATTAAAAATATATTTAACACGAGAAATATATAAAATATTTAAAAATATCAAATACATTAAAATTTAATATATATATATATATATATATACCACCTTAGTATTAAAATAATATACATAAAATTACTGTAATGTACGTACCCTTATTAATTATCAGAATTATAAATGTCAACTCTTTATTATGAAATAAAATAGAAATTGAGAAATCAAAAGAAAAAAAAAATATTTCAAAGATAACTTAAACCAGAATATAAATCGAGCTTTTTTTTTTTTTTTTAATTAAGTCCTGAAAACAAATAGTCCAATATCAGTCATTTATTGGAGAAATGAAAAGTAATAAAAATTATTTAGTCATTACACATTATGATGTTGACCTCATAAACCTTTTATTATTCGCTGTGAATTTTAAACCTGCTCTGATTAGTTCATGTACCACTATGCAGCGAGGGAATGTGTGAAAGCACAGTTGCATTGTTCTGAGTTTCCGTGGTGATCTTTGGATCCATAGGCTTCCCTTTCAGAAAATTTGAGTACCATTTAGCAGAGAGCTTAGGTTTTCTCCTTAAGTTTGGATCATTCATATCTACGTAGTATAGACCATAACTTAATTCATATCCACCCACTATTTCGAATACATCCATGAAGGACCATACAAAATAACCCTTCACGTTTAATCCACTCCTGTCAATGTACCCAAAAGAATGGAAAAAGAATAAACAAAAATCACCCTTTTAACTTTCCTTCGCACTTCAAAATGAAAATAATACTACAAGTACCTGAGTACGTCAACCATGCTTCCTATGTATGCATGCAAGTAATTCACCCTCGACCAGTCTTCTAATGGTGAATTATGAGGTGTTAGTTGGCCTGCAAACCTAAAAAGGGTTACCATACAACTACATAATAGGACAG
>Ga0214542_1006763_pt1 | contig 20590 bp, 16 predicted proteins | sample CNSS1metaG_FD_160096 | JGI IMG/M metagenome (GOLD analysis project Ga0214542, IMG submission 160096) | Root nodule microbial communities from cowpea collected in UCLA plant growth center, Los Angeles, California, USA - CNSS1 | ecosystem: Host-associated > Plants > Roots > Nodule | place: USA...
ATTTATATATTATTACCTTATTTATATTAATTTAGTTTGAAAAATCTATTTTAAAATTTAAAAATCACGTTTTGTTCTCTATTATAATTTCTTATACTGTTCTATTTGGTTTCTCTCTTCCGTGCCTTCAGCTCTGCTTTGGATTCTAAGGATGCTTATAAAGCTTTTAATATTGATAAAATTTGCACTCTTGTGGAAAAATATTATCCCATGGATTTCAATGAGCAAGAGAAGATTAATTTGAATTTTCAACTTCAACATTTCATTATTGATGCTCGTCAAGATTCAAATTTGAAGAATTTATCAACAATGCAAGAGTTATGTACATGTTTGGCAACAACAAAAAAGTCTGAAGTTTACTACTTGATAGATAGATTACTTCGTCTTATCATGACTCTTCCAGTTTCTACGGCTACAACTGAAAGATCTTTTTCTGCAATGAAAATAATCAAGAACAAGTTGAGAAATAAGATGGAGGCTAAATTTTTAGCAAACACTATGATAATATATATTGAAAGGGATATTGCAACTAGCTTCAGCTCTGATTCAATTATTGAAGATTTTAAGTCATTGAAAGAGCGTAAAGGAGCATTCTGAATTAAGGTAACTTTTGTTTTATATTATTGTTGATGATAAACTTTATGTTACTCTTTCATATATATTATTGTTATATTGTTTAGATTCTATAGTCATGAATGCTTATTTTGAATAAAAAAAATGATGTAAAAAAATTAATTTTTTTTAATTAAAAGAAATTATTATTTTTTAATTAAAAAAAATTATATATAACAAATATAATTTGGCACCCCTATAATTTTTTATCAAGTTCCGCCACTGTCGATGGGTAAATAGTACTTTAATATAGATGATCATATTGAATGAATATTGTATATCTAAAACTATTATCTATATGAAGTTTGTATAAATGTTGTAATAAGATAGACGACTTATGAGAAGTTGTTGAATGAGTGTGATTTTGATGATGGTATGGTAAACTGATAACTTTGTGTTTGAATGATTTGTATGTCTTTAATGTGCACTGGAATTGTACTTACAACCATTATATTTCTTGAAAGTTATAATATAAGAAGATTCAGAGCATAGACTAATTTAAAAAAAAAAATAGTTGTATATAGAATCTATTTTATCAATGAAAGGACGTTGTTTATGAATTGTGTAAATCGTGGTTAATGAGGGAGATGAGATTACCTAAAGTTAGATAAAACACTTAATTTGCACTAAAATTGGTTTCTACGTCGGTGTCACCGCTAAGCGGTGCTTAGCTACTGTCGGGCGCTAGTGACATAGTGAGCCCCTGACTGTGGTATTGGACGGCGGATACCTGACATTTAAATATGAAATATTTTAAAGCATCTAAGAAAAACCATATAAGAGGACTACTCATCTTCTTCACAAGGCATGCAGTGGCGGATCTTGACAAAAAAATTTGAAGGGGCCAAAATAATATAATTTTTTTATCATTAAATTAGATTATTAGTATAATGTTTTAAAAAATAATTTTTTAAATTAAACAATTGGATCATTAGATTAGATTATTAGTATAATATTTTAAAATATATGAAGAAGTGGAATGTATCTGTTTTTATCTTCACAAATATCTTCCCTTTAATAATTTAAAAATAAATAAATCTATTGTTTTATTTTCCATCTATATAAATATTTTTTTTCAAAATAATATTAGAATACAAATTTTATCTTATATATTCATAAAAAATGAATTTGCAAAAGGTTTGTAAGATAAAAAAATCATATTAATAACTCTTAAACTAATATTTATTATCAGGTAAAACGATAGAGAGTTAAATTTTTTTTTCAAGAAAAAAAAAACAAATGAGAAATCAGAAAAAAAAAATGAGTGTGTCTAATTTTTTTTTCTTCAAAAACAAAAAAGAAAACATTTGAGAATAAGACATGAATACAATTTGTGAAAACTTAGAAAGATAATGAGAAAGAAATAAAAAATATCTTAATAAATATTTGGTTTAATGATTGTTTTTGTTTCTTTATTTGTCCAGAAATGTCTAGTTGGTTGTCTAATGTTTTCTTAGTTTCAATTTGTTGGAAATTGAAACGATTAATAAATATGTTATGTTTTGTTGGTGCAATTAATGTGACCCGTGTATGAAAAATATTTTGATTCGCTTCAAAAAATTTAATGAAAATAACCAAATTGCATCAACTTTTTCAAAAATCAGAACCAAATTAAAACTAAAAAAAGCTAGATGACCAACTTTGTTAAAATTAAAAGTTGTGTTTTATAAAAAAAATAAAAAGTCACACAATTTCATTTCCATTAATTTCTAAAATATACTACATATAATTTTTAAAAAATTTAAAAGATATATAAAATTTAAAATAATTTCAAAAATATAAATATAATTTAAAAAAATTTCAAAAACATACATATAATTTAAAAAGAAAATCAAAAATATTGGGGGGGCCATGGCCCCTCCCTGTACTATGAATGATCCGCCCCTGGAGGCATGTTAGAAAAGAAAATAGTTAAAGAGTTATTATAAAAAAAGAAGTGTTTCAATTGTTAGGTTTCTACAACTCTTGCATATACATTTATTTCGACTAGAGATGACAAAAATACTCATGCTCAAAAATATTGTAGATAGTTGGTATCTACATATAACAAGTAAATGATATTTTAAAATCCAATTTGTAAACATGTCAATTGTGAATATTATATTATTGGTAACCATGTGTATTTATTACCTATAAAAAATTAAAATTATGTTTTATGTACGTTACGTCCGTTACGTCATGACATATTGAGTATTTTCTCCCAAACTTGAATGTATGAAGCATATTTGAACATTTGAAATTAAATTTAAAATGTTCTAATGACAAAAAGAAGAAGTCATTGAAGTCACTGTGCCAAGATGGACCTAATAATAATCACATTCTGAAAACCTGAATCCCCAATTCTCACTCACTTAAATTGAATGCTTAGATTGAATTTGGGGATGCTCACATTCTTTTAAACTCCTAATTGGGGGTTTCTTAATCGCATTATGCACACTTTTATTGAACGTCCAACATGAGTGAAGTGAAGTATATGATTTTCTTGAGTTTTTATTTTTGATATTAAGATAACAAATAAAGCATGATAGGTTGTATATTATCCAAAATCTATGTAAACTTTAATTTTAGTTGTATTTTATTTTATTTAATATTATTTTAATTTTAAAGTAATTTTAGTGTTTAAATATATTTTTTTTTTGTTTCAAAATATTCATAGATATCTAAGGAATACCACAAATAACCGGGACAGTGCAGTCAAATTTTGTTACGAGGATCTGATTGCAAATAAACACTATTTGTACCTTACCGACACATTATCCCTAATTTTATCTAAAAAATGCTTAATCAGGATTAACATAAATATTATCTAGTTATCGAGATAACTATTCTAGGAAAAGATTCAATTACACTGTACGTACAAGATAAAAGAATTGGAAGAATGTTATAGGAAAATATTTATAAAGCTTAAGAGGGAGGATAAAGATGTATATAGATAAGAAACTAGGAGACAGAATTTAATTATGATGATTTTGTGTTCTTGGAAATTTAACCATTAAAACAAATATTTGGAAATACCACAATTCATAATGTATTCTAGATTCCGGTTAAATGACACTAGTATAGGTTTAGAATGAATACCAAGATTCAATGAGAAGAACAATAAAATAATTAGTGAAGTATAAATGTAGTGAACATAAACCAATCTCAAAGATGCAACATAGTGAGAATGACATGAATTGCAAACCTTATATCTCAATTTTCAGCGGAGAGTAATATAACAAACTTGAGGACTAGTCATGTTTTAAAAAGTGAATTTGTAATAATTTGCACAAAATAAAAAATAAAAAGTAATTGTATTATTTGTTTAAAAAGTAAACAATTTTAATTCTTATTATAACCCAAATATATTTGTATAAAATCGGGAGTTTATAAAAGAGAATTTTCATATTCAATTTTTTCTTCAATTTCTCAAAACATTATGGGTGGGTATATACCCTCAAAATTGAAACTATCCAACTTTTGACTTCTGATGATCATTTGTTTGCTGATAAAAAAAAAAATGCTGTTTGCTTTCACTTATTATCAACTTTTTGTGATATTTGTTTTACTTTCACTTTAGCAGAAATTGGGTGGGTCTCCTCATTTCTGCGGCTTTCTGCACAAAGTAAATGACCACAGTCCATGTGCAGAAGCGGAGAAAAAACATAGACTTGATGTACAATATATATTATTTTAATATTTTCAAAATAAATTTAGAAAGTTAGATACAGTATATCTAAAACATGTAAAAAAATCATGTGATGGTAATAATTGAACATGTTAAATTACAAATGGAACAAAAAAAGAGAGTTGGTGTGGACCCGACAAAGCCTAGGTTTCATGATTTTATTGTGACAAAGGTAAGTTGTACTGTATATATTCGTAGTACGTTGGAAAAATAAGATATGACTGACTCAGGAGTGACTCAGCTTTTTTTGGCTTTTGCTTTTACAAGATCTAGGTCTGTTTTTCTCATCGGTTTTTTTCTACTACTTTTATATTATACATTTTATTTGTTTTATACATATCAAATAAAAATAAAATTATGTAAGTTACTTTTCTCTCTTTTTCCTTTCTTTTGAATCATTGAAGAAATCATCTTCGAGAAGACGACAAAACCAGAAATTAACTGTATATCAGATTCACAGTGCAGTAATGCACATGGTATGCAACATTTGCTTAATTGGACTATGTAACTAAGGTGGATAAACTCTTTTAAAATTTGCAATTATCATTAATTACAGACTAATCACCTCAATGGAATGAAAAATATGAAACAATTAAAATACTACATTTTTAATTGAAGCAAAGAGTAATTAAAGCATATGAGTGGTTAGAATTGCACAACTACAGGAAACTAAAATGTAATTTATGTTTTATATTTGTAAAATTCAAATTTTGAAATTTAACTTTACCAAAATTAAACCCCCCCTGATAACAGAGATAAGAAACTTGTCTCTACCAATTCAACCATAGTATTTTAACCTGTAACATAATCTAATAAATTAAATAACCCACAGAATAATAAATTACAAATAGTTAACAAAATATTATTAAATAAATAATGCACTGTAATTCTATTCTGCAAAAAAATTGAGAGGATTACACTTTAATTTACTCAATTGTAAATTTGAATTTTATCAGGCTTACAGATATTTTATCTTTTGTTTTTATCTAACTGATTTAATAATAACTTTTCTTCTTTTGTATTGAATGGAAATATATTTTTTGTTTAACTATAATGTTATAAATATTTATATCCACTACTCTACTAGTGTATATTTTATAAAGTTTTCATTTCATTCTCCAATAATCAAATGTGAGTGTCACTGGAAGACACTTTTGGAGGTAGTAATGGGACCCAAATGTTGCTTTTTATCAATTGATATTTCCAAATTTTCAATATCTCTTCTACTTGCCTATTTAGTTTGGACCGAGCTAGATGAGGATTATTACTGTTATTTTCTTTTAATAAACATTATGTGCATATTATTATTTTTATGTAAAATACTCGTGATTATAAGAAATATGTTTTATATAAATATTTGAATAATAATACACAATGTTTCTTTAAAAAAAACTATTTAATAAATAGAAATTTTCATCATTAATACTCATCAGATATATGCATTATCTGAATCCGGAATTTCCATGACTGTCTTTATTTTTTTAAATTAAAATTCATATATATATATATATATATATTTTTTTTTTCTTACTATATATAAGATTTGTAACTTATCTTTGTCCTCGTTGGCTAATAGACATATTTATATTCATATTATATCTGCTGTGAATATTAACTAAATATTTTTTATATAAATAATAAAAATTTTAATTATATAAGTATTAAATATAAATATATATATATATATATATATATATATATATATATATATATATATATATATTTATTTATTTATAAAAGCTCAAGTCTTCATACACGGTTTTTTTATTTAACAAACAGCGGCGCACACAGATTTATTCAGCAGTTTTTTTTAGATATATCAACATGGTCCATGAGGAAGATGTTTAAGAGTATCTTAAGACTTTAGATTGAATTAATATGATTCAATTAGAAAATAAATAAAATTTAATTAAGTAAATTTATAATTTATATCAAACTGAATATAAAACTCTAAATTTCACATCAAAGAGGTTATAAACATGGAATCATCTTCATAACGAGTCAAATTTTTTAATATCAACAAAGTCTGAGTTAATCATTTCTCTAGGATCAATGTTGTTGCACTTAATAATATGTTTGTGTACAATTTTAAATATTTTTTAAATTAAATAATTTTTTTCATTATACAAAAATAACAAATAGCATAATATAAAAATAACTCTTACAGAATTTATTTATTTATTTCTTCTACATTTTTTCTGTCAACTATCAAATTCTCTTGAAGTACTTTTTTCCTTTCATTCATTTTTGAACTATATAAATGCAGAAACTTGAAGCTAAGAGTATATTACTGATTTGAGAAACTACATGAGGAAGAAGGATCTACTGATTATGACTTTTAACAAAAGCCAAATTCATAACTGATGTAGCATTTTAATTTCCAAAACTTTATCACCTTTCTATAAAACTTAACATGTGAACAAGGAATTGTAGTGAACAACCATGAAGATCCTATAAATCACCCATTTTAAGATGATTTTGGGACAAAAAAAAAAAAAAAAAAAAAAAAAAAAATGAGAGGACTCTGAAATTATCCCAGTACACTTAAAATTGCAGGGGCTTAGGAGCCCTCCCCACACACTAAAGAAAATAATTTACAGAACAAATAAAAATCAGTAAACATCCTAGAAAAAAAAAAATGGTATGAAGCTGTTTTACTTAACTAAGATCTTCATCCTAAAACAAGGCAAAATAAATAAATAAATGCTCTATTTGGTAGTTTCAAAATAAATTCTTAACATAATAAATAAATAAATAAATGTTCTATTTGGTAGTTTCAAAATAAATTCAGAACACAGTGTCCTTCATAACTCCCCTGCTGTTACTAGCCATGTTCCAAATCCCAGAAAAATCATTAACCAAATTCTTCATTTTTTCTTGTTTAGGATATACTATCACCGAGGAATCATTCGATATTTCACCCATCGAGGCCAAAATTCTCAACTCAGATTCTTCCAAACCTTTAGCTGGACCAAAACTACACCTTTCATTACTATGTTTTGCCATGGCATCTTTGAATTTCTTGATCTGGAACATAATCATAACATACACATAGAATAGAGTCAAAATTTAAGAAAAGACAAAAAAAATAAAGGAAAAAAATTGCACATGATGTGAACAGTATAAATAAAATAAAATTCTTACAGTTGCATTGGTACAGCTAAAGCTACAAACTCGACCCTCCACACCTCTGTAGAATCTGAAGAAAGGTAACACGTGAATGCGCAAACCGTGACACATGTTTTTCAGTTCATCGTAATTGACTCTCAGAAATATTGCATTTGGGTGCAATCCAGCTATTTGACAGATCTGGTCACATGAAACCATGTCAAATAATGTTGTAACCAGAAAAAAAAAGAAAAGAAAAAAAAGACACATAGATACCTTTGAATCAAGGGCTCTGCAACCTCCACAACCAGGTGAATAGAAGTCAACCACAACCAATGAATCACCAGCGTTGAGCAAAGAATGAACTAATTCTTGTGCTGAATGGATCTCAATCATGTTAGGCTTTAGATTCTTTTCCCACCACTTCAAACTCTTGCTAACACTAATTGTTGCTTGTGCCTAATAAAAAATGCAAATAGATAAAAAATAAAGTAATAAAGTATTGGGAAGTAAAAGGCTTAGATACCCAGAAAACATACATGAACAGGAACACTGCTAGAGGCTTTTGAACTGAAATACCCTAAACCTTTTTCATCTAGGGCAACAGATTCTCCCATGAAGACATTATTCAAAACAGAACAACCCTTTGATTTTACTTTGGTCGAAGAACAAGGCACCAAAGCTCCTTTGGTTTTGGAGCCAAGCATGTTCTCGTTCAGTTCAGGAACACAGAAAACACTCTTAAAGGATCGTGCCATGATTAGTATGAACTCAGAAAGAAGGGATCTTGTTCCTCAACTCACAGATCATGAGATGAAATTAGTGTATTCGGCAGTACTAGTTTCAGCTTTAAGAACCAAAACCAAAGTAGACAAACCCAAATGTTGTTCTTTTATGCGATAAAAACGATGAAATTGTGAAGTAAAAATTTCAGCTTTGCAAACTTTGATAAAACGCTAAGAATGTCAAGCCTCAAAATTAAAAACCACAAAAGGTATCTCCTGGTAATCAATGGATAAAAGCTAAAAAGGACGAGCCTCAAAGAGACAAAAAATATTACTTTCTTGTGAATGTTTTGATGAGCTCATGAGAGAGATTAGATGTAGTGTTTTCTATCTTATATAACATTGAAATGAACGTAGTTGGTGGGGTCTTTTCTAGATGACATTGTGAGTAAAAGGTAAAGTGAACGATACCTTCATTTCATAATACATTATAGTAACTTTATCCGTTTCCATTTCATGGTGTTTCTTTTGACCGGATCGTGAACATTATCCACATCACCTTTATCCTTTGCATTTATTAAGGATAATTATCACCGAATATAAGCAGCGCCTGCATCTGCATCGCTGCCACTTGAGTTGTCTCAATCATGTCGCTTGCGAGACTCTCTTTAATAAAATAAAAAATTACAGCTAGGATAAGTTACTGTGTCATTTGATATGAATTGTGATCCGAAATTAGATTAAATTTAATACAACTTGTTTCTAAACACATATTGTTAAAATTATTTCACTTACTAAAAAGTATAAGTGATTTAAGAATTAAACTCAACACTATTGAATCCATATTGTTGAAAAGAAAATAATTAGATTGATTGGATTGTAGTGATTAGGTTATTTTCAACTTATTAATTTATACATACATTATTATATATATTGAGTATTTCAAACATTTGATTAGTTTATAAACACATTATTATTATATATTAATAGTTTACAAAAAGTTATAATATCTTTTTAAAACATAATAACTATATTATCATGCATGTTTGTTTATAACTATTAAGATTTGTACCTTATATATCATAATCTCATATACCAATCATGTTAATTACACTTTTATAACTTTTATTTGTAACAATCAAATATTTAAAAGCAAATAAAAATATATTGATATGAACAAGAAGATTCTAAAGATATTTTCTTTTATTTATTATATAAATATTATTAATATCTTTATTTCAATAATTCACTATTTGCAATATTTTATAAATACTATTTTTATTTTATTTTATTATATTTTGTTATAAGCATCATCGGTTAATTTATAATTGTTAAATATTAAAAGATAAAATATCAAGTTTTAATCTATTAGTCTTTTTATGAAAAAGTTGAACTCACAATATGTGATATTCTTCCTTCTCAAAATTTTTTAAACTAACTTTATATCTAACTAACTTTATATCTATTAAATGTTAATGAGAAGTTTAACTTATAATCTTTCTTCCTCGTCTTTTCGACTTTTATGATTAGACCAATTTTATAACACATTGAAAAAGGAATGCCACGAAGTTGAGATACATAAATATTACAAGAAAATATCTTATTAACAACCAATTTTAGTGATCAAAAGTTGTTAGACACTATAATGACCAATTTAGATACCAATTTATAAAATAAAAAATTATTGGTTACAAAAATAGTCACTATTATGAGAAAAAAAATATAACTACTAGTTTACCTTTTTGTGTGTGTCTTATGTTTTCTTGTATTGTTTTCTTTTTTTTTTTTGCGATGACCATATATTCGATTGGAGCATATCAAGTTGCAGGTTCAGAGGTACCTTTGGAGGATGAGGAGTCATCAGTTAGAGTTGTGGAAGGTCTCAATGAGCTATAATGTTGGTTAGTTTTTGTATAAAGTTTGTTTGTTTAGTTTGAGTGTATAATGTTATAGTTTTATAATCATATTTGTAAGACTGTATTACTATATTTTATACACTGGATTACCTATTTTGAATACTATAATGAAGTATTCTATTCAACTTTAAGCTACTAAAAATGAGATGTTACCGTAATTTCATTCTAATTTTTATAATTAAAGTAAGTATGTAATAAATAATCAATTTACTTTTAAAAGTAAGATGTTATATTACTTTTCATTTTTTTTAAGGATTGTGATACATTTCTTTCATATAACTTTTCAATTCTCAAGTTGCATATTATATAACATGAAAAAGGTCATGAAATTAAGATACATGAAACACACGTTATAAATATTTGAAAAGTTTTAAGGTAAAGCAACTTGGTAAACACTAAAACCAATTTGCTTAATAATTTATAAGGGCCAATGAATATCCATGAAAATTTTCTAAATTTGAGAGTTCTACTAACCCCTTCACATATATGATTGTTTAGAATGTAGAAAACAACGATCGAGATATAACATCTTTTTCCTTACTCTTCTATGATATAAGTAAACCACCAAGAGAAATACACTACCTAGTAGTGGATTTCCAATCATTAAGATATTGTTCCAATCTACATCACAATAGACATGCAAGTCTAAGACGACGTAGAAAAAAGCAAAAGAGGCTGAGATTGAGTGCCCCAAAGATACCTAAGAATACGAAGAACAACATTCCAATGAAATGTTATGGAAGCTGAAACAAACTGACTAACAACATGAACAACATGTGCAATGTTTGGACGAGTCACAGTAAGATAAATCAGACTCCCAACAATAGTTCCATCAAAATCATCACCAGTAATAATCATATTATCAACATATAAGGATAGCAAAATACATCCTCCATTGGTTTTTTTGACAAATAATGCATAATCATGTTGACTAGCAACAAAATCAAAAGAGACAATTATTGTAGATAGTTTCTGAAACCAAGCACGAGGTGCTTATTTAAGATCATAAAGGACTTTTTTAAGTTTGCAAACTTCATCAGATTTGTGAGAGACACTTAGTGGTGGAATCATGTAGACTTCCTCATGTATATCTTCATTCAAAAAGGCATTCTTTACATCCATTTGAAAAATCTTCCATTGAAAAATAGAAGTGACAACAATCAAGGTACAAACAATAGTCATATTTGTCACAGGAGCAAATGTTTCCTCATAATCCATGTCATACTCTTGTGTATATCCTTTTAGCAAAAAGTCTAGCTTTATACATTTCAATTGAGCCATTTAATTTTATCTTGATTATGTATACCTAACAAGATCCAATAGGTCATTTTCCTGGTGGTAATGGGACTATAAGTCTGATGTAGAGCAATAAGTTCCTTAGTCATAGCATTCTACCAAAGTGGATCACAAACAACATTTATATAAGATAAAGGCTCATGAAGATGATGAATAGACACAATAAAAGTAGCAAATGAACCAGAATAAGAGGAATAAATAAAATATGGTAGTTTAGTAGACTTACGATTACAACTAGGTCAAACATGTTGCAAAGATACCACAACCTCAATAGATGATTGAACATGCATAGTAAGGGAATCAATAGGTACAACCTCTAATGCGATATACGTAATTGATGCCAAGACAGGTTTTGTAGTTCGTATGGAAGTAGGTGTAGTGTCATCAATATCAAAAGGATCAATTTTAATAGCATCAGATTAGTCAAATAATGAGATAGTTGGAATAGAAAAGAATGGAATATGTTCTAAAAACATAACCTGATGTGAGACATACACTTTTTTACTAGCTAGATCAAAGCAATGATATCCCTTTTGACCAAGACCATATCCCAAAAAAACATACAAAGCAAACATAGCTGATAATATAGTACGTTCAACATTTGATTTTAGAACAAAGCAGGTACATCCAAAAGCACATAAAGTAGAGTAATTAGTGCATGACCCTACAATTTTTCGAAAAGAGACATACCAGAATTATGTTAAATCGGGATCCAATTCACAACATGAGTTGTTGTAAGAATAACTTCCCCTAGAGGAGACTTAGAACATCGACAAATAACAAGGATGATCTTGTAGTCTGAACAAGATGATGATGTTTTCTTTAAACAATGCCATTTTATTGAGGAGTGTCAACGCAAGAGGTTTAATGTATAGTTCCATTAGAGGCAACTAAAGTGGTAAAATCATTAGAAATGTATTCACCCCAAGTCGCAGTGAAAGGTTTTTATGGTAGTAGAGTGTTAGGTCTTTACAAAAGCATTAAAATTTTTTAAAGTTATAAGAAAATCAGACCGACATTTCATAAGATAGATTCAAGTAAAATGAGTAAAATCGTCAATAAAAGAGACATAATATCTAGAACCCCTTTGGTGGATACAGGAGAAGGTCCTCACACATCATAATGTACAAGATCAAAAGGAGAAAGGGAAGAATATATATTTTTATAAAATGGTAAAGCAGAAAATTTTGTTAGTTTACAACCACTACAATCAGTAATATCATGACTATCCAAAGTACCCAAGACTCTCATAGCACTAAAATTTTTAAAGGAGATGCAAAAACATGAACCAAACGAGAATGTCACAAATAAAAAAGCTGAAGAAGAAGAAGACAAACAAAACGAAGATAAATCCACACTACAAGGTGCAACTATTGACTCCTTGAATTGATTCAAGACATAGAGTCCACCTTGTCTACGACCTATCTTAATAACCTTTTGAGATATGGGTCGCGTACAAAACATTCAAATGGAGTGAAATACATATTATATCCAAAATCACAAATTTTCCCAAATAAATAATATTCGTAGCAAGACCAGGTATGTAATAAACATAAGATAAAGACACATATGGTGTGACAGTGGTATCAATACCAGATAATAGAACTGACTCACAGTTAGCGGTTGTAACATATGATTAATTAATATATTTAATAATTTTCTTATAAATAAGATAATCTCATACATTTTTTTAATATTTTATGTTATCAATAATAAATTTCATATTATTTTGTAAAATAAAAAGTATTTTAATTTTGGTGGGGAAAAATATTAAATATCCATCTACTTTTTGAATATAGGACAGTAGCATCTTTATATGACCGCAAAAATTAGGTGTCATTTTTAAGATCCATACTATGAGAACCTAGAAAATCACATTAAAAGAGTGACTATGTTTAAAATAATGAGATCCTATTATTATTATTATTATTATTATTATTATTATTATTATTATTATTATTATTATTATTATTATTATTTTAATAATAAACCGCTTATATATAAATAAAAATTTCATAAAAGGATTTCATTATTTAGAAAATACTATCTCTCTAAAACTCTGTCCTCTAAATTCTCTCTGACTTCTCTCTAAAATATCTTACCATTCTCTCATCCTTTTTTAAATTAGAGACCGCCAGAGTGATCACTGCGGCGAGATCTCCAAATCTGTCTGATCAGAACCTTGAATTGAGTAAGTTATAATTCTGCTCTTTTCTCGTTCTTTTCTTGAAAACCCTACATGTGTTGTAATCTGTATCGCATGTGAGGTTTGCATATCTTGTAAAAATTCTTTGTCGATAAGTGGCTCTAATGATGTTCTCTAATCATGTTTATGATAATTTTTAGGTTGATTTGTGAGCATCGACAATAGAAAATGGATTTTAGGTTTTTGGCAGTAGATTGTGCGAGTTAATCAAGTAAGAGAAGCTGATAATTGAATTTAATTAGAGGATACAATGAATGTAATTGTGTGTAATTAAAATTGATTATTTGAAGTGTGATGGAATGTGAATTGTTTGATGTTTGGTATAAGTGAAATTGTGATTGCATTGTGTGAATTGAGGTTGAATTGGAAAATGAACACTTGAATCATGGCTCTAATTGGTATCATCTCACTTTGCTTGAAAACCATTTTGAAAACTAGACAACACTGCCATGGAGGTGCCAATTTGGGTCATGAAATCAAGTGAAACATCTCCCAACGAAAAACCAGAATTTGTGTTGTTTTCTGGTGTAAGGCTGAGCCTCAGAATTCAAGGCTGAGCCTTGAAAAATGCGAGAGGATCAGCGTTGAGCGCCAGCCGAGCGGTGCCCTAGCGTTGGGACCCCTGCAGGTTTGGAACGAAATTTTAATGCTGAGGCTGAGCGTTGGAATCTGAGGCTGAGCATTGGCTGCCAGATTTCATGTGTTTGCTGTTTTGATGTGTTTCATTGCATTAATTGATCTGAAATGGATTATTTTGACTGTCTTGGTATACTTTGAGTGAGATTGGGTGAATATGGACCTGTTGTATGTGAATTATGGAGGAATTTCATGGAGAAATTCTAAGTGTGGATGAGGTAGGGTATGCAAAGACATAAGGACTCAGTTTTGGTTGGTATCCTGACGCTCCAATAACCATTAAGGCTCATATAGAGTATAATGAGTTATGTCGTGAGGAGTAGCAGGAGGGCTTAGCCACTGGACTCGATCAAGTCTTTGGCGCGAAGGAGACTTACCTGGTGTGATGATTGGGTGATAACCCCTTGAGGCCAAACTCTGCAGAGTTTGGGAATCATACACCGGTGCAAGGCACCAAGAGGTCCGATATTAATTGCATATATCCAGATAATTGAGTCTAGAGTTGAACGACGTGTGAGTATTAGAATGTTCCTGTGTGAATGTGTGATAATTGATTGTTATTATGCTCTTACTCTAATGTAACCTTCTTTAAATCATTATTAGCTTACCCTACGTGTTTTATGTTTGTCTACCCTTTGTTTTATTCTTTGCAATGATCACTTAAATGTGTGAGCAGAAGAGACTACAGGTGGAGAGTTTTCGCGTGGTGTTGATAGTAGGACTGAGCAGTAGTATCCAGAGGTCCTGTAGATAGGTGTGTTTTGTAGTAAGTGGTTAGAATTTACCTTCCCTTTCTTCTAGAGGTTTTGTACATATAGTATTGTCATTACTCAGTTTTGGATGACTGTATAAGATTATACTTAACTTCCATGCTATCTACTTTGGGTTATCACTATATAATGCTTTATTTAGTAGTTTAAAAGCTATTAAATGAGATGTTACATTTTGGTATCAAAGCAGTAGTTCCTTTAGGGTTTGTGAGTGTGAGCTTGCTTAGTCTCCGTTGTGTGTTTTAAGTAGATGTTCCAACTGTTATGATAGTACTCATGGATTGAACTGATGGTTTCTTTCTCGGTGTGAATAGAGCTATGGCACCAAGGCCTCCACCTCCTCCACCAACTGCGGATAATCCCAATCTTGTTAGTGCTTTGGAAGCTATGGTTGTAGCTATGCAACAACAGAATGCAAACATGGTGAATCAACATAATTTAGCTATGCAACAAATGGAATCTGCAAGATTGGCAGCTGAAACCACTCAACAAAGGCATCTAGAAGCCTTACAACAACTTGGAGAATCTCGATTCCCAACTGGTTCTTCACGAGTCCCTCCTCCTAGATCTCAAAAGTGGAGTTTAGAAGATTTTCTCCAGCATCACCCTCCCATATTCAGTGGCAAAGTTAGTCCGAATGAGGCGGATCAATTGCTAAAAGACTTAGAGAGAATTTTTGATGCAAATAGGTGCCCTGCAGAAAATAGACTGGCCTATACGGAGTATCTTTTGGCTGGAGAGGCAGTGCATTGGTGGCCCAATATGAAGATGATGTTAGAAGACAATAGAGAGGACATCACATGGGATTTATTCAAGAAGAAGTTTTGTGCAGAATTTTCCCTGACAATGTGAGATATGCAAAGGAGGTAGAATTCTTGCAACTCTTGCAAGGAAACATGTCAGTGTCAAAGTATGCGAAGAAGTTTAAACATTTGGCCCGGTTTCACACTTTGCGCATGGATGAAGAATGGCAGTGCATAAAATTTGAGAATGGATTGAGGGGAGATCTTAAGCTTATGATAACTCCTCTCTCCATTAAGGAATTTCCGGCACTAGTAGAGAAAGCCCGAGTTATAGAGAAGTTGAAGGCTGAAGTTGAGTCTCAACAGTCATCTCCACAAGGAGTAGGAGGGCCATCTAGGCTCAAGGTCAGAAGCGAAGAAAGGAAGAAGCCATACTTTAGGCCACCACATCAGGGGCTTAGGAGATTCTCAACACAGCCACCACCTCAACCGTTCAAATCACATTATTTTCAATGTGGGGGACCACATCTGAGAAGTGTTTGCCCACAGCTTGCTAGAGGGAGGACGTGCCACGGTTTCGACAAAGAGGGACACTTTGTCAAGGATTGTCCATCAGCCAGAGGCCTAGTCTCAAGGCCTACAGTCCAGTCACAGACTCCTTAGAGGCGAGGGAATGAGAGACCCCAGGCTGCGGGTAGAGTATATTCTTTGACGGGACAGAAGCCACAAGTTCAGGTAATCTTATTGTTGGCTCATGTGTGATTGCTGGTATGATTCTGTGTGTTCTATACAATTCTGGAGCAACACATTCATTTGTGTCAAAATCTAGAGTTCAAGAGTTGGGTTTGTCAGTTAAGGAGCTACAGTATGATCTGACTGCATTCACTCCAGCGTCGGGTTTAGTCAAGACATCTACCTTATATGCTAGATGCTCCATTGTGATTGAGGGACGTCGGTTCAAGGTAAACCTGGTGTGTTTACCCTTGAAAGACTTGGATGTAATCTTAGGAATGGATTGGTTATCTACCAACCACATTCTTACAAATTGCAATGAGAGAAAGTTGTTGTTTCTTAATCCTGAGGATGAGAAGTTGTTGTCTTCACAGCAAATTGCCAGAGAAGCTAAAAAAGGGTCTCAATGTTTTCTTATTCTGACTCAACTATCAATTGAGGAAAGAGATGTGTATGCCAAGATCCCGATTGTAGAGGAGTTTGTTGATGTTTTTCCCGAGGATGTACCGGGATTGCCTCCGAAGAGGGAAGTAGAGTTTTCTATTGATTTGGTACTTGGAGCAGGACCAGTATCAATATCTCCCTATCGTATGGCTCCAGCAGAGTTAGCATAATTAAAGAAGCAGATAGAGGAATTGTTAAAAAAGCAGTTCATCAAACCGAGTGTATCATCTTGAGGAGCACCAGTGCTGCTAGTGAAGAAGAAGGACAGCAGTTCCCTACTATGTGTGGACTATAGGCAACGGAACAAATTAACCATCAAGAATAAATATCCATTGCCAATGATAGATAACTTAATGGATCAGTTGCACGGGGCTGTTGTTTTCTCTAAAATAGATCTGAGATCGGGTTATCATCAAATTCTGGTCAAGTCTGATGATGTGCAGAAGATGACCTTCAGATCTAGATACGGGCATTATGAATATGTAGTTATGCCTTTTGGTGTAACAAACGCCCTTGCTCTGTTTATGGATTTCATGAACAGAATTTTCAGACCTTTTCTTGACAAGTTTGTGGTGGTCTTCATTGATGATATCTTCATCTATTCTAAGACTCAAGAAGATCATATAAAACATTTGAGGACAATTTTGAGTATTTTGAGAGAAAAGAAGTTATATGTCAAACTGTCTAAATGTGAGTTTTGGATGAAAGAGGTTCAATTCTTAGGGCATGTAATATCAATGCTTTGTATTGCTGTGAACCCTTCTAAAGTAGAAGTCATATTACAGTGGGAATGCCTGAAATCTGTCATGGAGATAAGAAGCTTTGTGGGGTTGGCAGGTTACTACAGGAGATTTATTGAAGGATTCTCTAAAATAGTAGCCTCGTTAACACAACTAACCTGCAAGGATCAACCGTTTGCTTGGACAAACCGTTGTGAGGAGAGTTTTCAAATGATGAAGCAAAAGTTGACAAGCGCCCCAATGCTAATAATTCCAGACACCAATAAATCCTTTGAAGTATTTTGTGATGCTTCTCTTCAAGGATTGGGATGCGTGCTAATGCAAGAGAAGAAAGTAGTGGCCTATGCTTCTAAGCAGTTGAAGGTTCATGAGAAAAATTATCCTACTCATGACTTAGAGTTAGCAGGAGTGGTGTTTGCTTTAAAGACTTGGTGACACTTCCTGTACGGTGCAAAGTTCCAAGTCTTTAGTGACCACAAGAGTTTGAAGTATCTATTCGACCAGAAAGAGTTGAATATGCAGCAACGACGATGGATGGAATTCTTAAAAGACTATGACTTTGAATTGCTTTATCATCCAGGGAAAGCCAATGTGGTGGCTGATGCGTTAAGCATGAAAAGAATGCATACTTCTACTATGATGATAAAGGAGGGTGAGTTGATGGAGAAATTTAGAGACATGCAGTTACATGTGTCATTGGGGAAGGAAGTCGTTAGATGTAGACACTTGACTATAACTAGTGATTTTCTTGAGTTAGTAAAAGAAAAACAGTTGTCAGATTCTAAAATACAGAAAACAGTGAATTTGCTCGGGTCTGAAAAAACTAAAGACTTTGTGATGGGAGTAGATGGGGTACTAAGATTTAAGAACCGAGTTTGCATACCAGAGAACCCAAAGTTGAAGCGTATCATTCTTGAAGAAGGGCACAAGAACCGCCTTAGCATGCACCCCGGCATGAGTAAGATGTACCATGACTTGAAAGAATCCTTTTGGTGGTCAAGAATGAAGCATGATGTAGCTCGGTTCATATCTTCCTGCTTGACTTGTCAGAAAGCGAAGGTGGAACATAAAAAACCAGGGGGAATGTTGCATCAGTTGGAAATACCAGTTTGGAAGTGGGACAACATTGCTATGGATTTTGTCACCCACCTGCCACGATCCGTTCAGAATCACGATGCTATTTGGGTGATAGTAGATCGGCTGACTAAAAGTGCCCACTTTCTAGCAGTTAACTTGAGGATGCCAATGGATAAATTGACATATTTGTATATAAGAGAAATAATGAGGTTGCATGGTGTACCTTCGAGTATAATGTCAAATAGAGACTATAGATTTACTTCTAGATTTTGGCAGACTTTGCAAAATGTCTTGGGCAGTAGACTAACAATGAGTTCTGCTTACCACTCTCAGACTGATAGGCAATCTGAGAGGACAATACAATCACTAGAGGATCTACTGAGGACTTGCGTGCTAGACCATATGGGAGGATGGGATGAAGTATTGCCTCTAGTAGAGTTTACATACAACAATAACTACCATGCAAGTATCGGTATGGCGCCTTATAAGGCTTTTTATGGTAGGAGATGCAGAACTCCGTTATGCTGGTATCAGGAAGGTGAGGCAGTGTTGTTGGGACCGGAATTATTGAGGCAAACCTCAGAAAAAGTATCCAAAATAAGAGACAGGATGAAAGCCTCCTTGAGCAGACAAAAGTCGTATGCGGATCGAAGAAGAAGACCTTTAGTGTTTTCAGCAGGGGACCATGTTTTCTTGAGAGTAACTCCAACCACTGGTGTGGGAAAGGCTATTCGTTCGAGGAAACTCTCTCCTAAATTCATTCGCCCCTATCAAGTACCGAAGAGAATTGGACCAGTGGCGTATGAGATCACCTTACCCCTTCAACTAGCTAATCTTAATTATGTATTCCATGTTTCTCAACTGAGAAAGTACGTGTCTGATGCATCACATGTGTTGGAAATGAAAGATTTGCCAATCAGAGAAGATCTCACCGTGGATGTGCAACCTATTGCAATATAGGATCATCAGAGGAAACAACTTAAGGGGAGAACCAACAGTTTAGTCAAGGTTGTGTGGAATAGGAGAACAAGTGACTATACCTGGGAATTAGAAGAGGATATGAGACAATCTTATCCACATATGTTCTCTAGTAAGTCAATTTTCGAGGTCAAAATTTTTTTATGTTTGGGAGAATGTGAGAACCTAGAAAATCACATTAAAAGAGTGACTATGTTTAAAATAATGAGATCCTATTATTATTATTATTATTATTATTATTATTATTATTTTAATAATAAACTGCTTAAATATAAATAGAAATTTCATAAAAGGATTTCATTATTTAGAAAACACTATCTCTCCAAAACTCCGCCCTCTAAATTCTCTCTGACTTCTCTCTAAAATATCTTACCATTCTCTCATCCTTTTTGAAATCAGAGACCGCCAGAGTGATCACTGCGGCGAGATCTCCAAGTTTGTCCGATCAGAACCTTGAATTGAGTAAGTTATAATTCTGGTTTTTTCTCGGTCTTTTCTTGAAAACCATGCATGTGTTGTAATCTGTATCGCATGTGAGATTTGCGTATCTTGTAAAAATTCGTTGTCGATTAGTGGCTCTAATGATGTTCTCTGATCATGTTTTTGATAATTTTAGGTTGATTTGTGAGCATCGGCAATAGAAAAGGGGTTTTAGGTTTTTGGCAGTAGATACAAATTTAATTGAGATAGAGACTTACAAAATTTTAAGAATCATATGATTACAATATGAAATTTCATATAATTATACTATGAAATATTATAAGTGTTAAAATTTTTTAGAGGTTATGAAAATAAGATATATGATAAATATAATAGATACCAAATGATGAAGGCTTATCTTGTTCCTTTTTAAGATTATAGAATATGGTGTGAGTTGATTAAGAAAGCTAAGTGAAATCCCCACTGGACATTAAGATAGCAAGCTATCTAGATGTGAAGG
>Ga0214542_1006764_pt1 | contig 20588 bp, 14 predicted proteins | sample CNSS1metaG_FD_160096 | JGI IMG/M metagenome (GOLD analysis project Ga0214542, IMG submission 160096) | Root nodule microbial communities from cowpea collected in UCLA plant growth center, Los Angeles, California, USA - CNSS1 | ecosystem: Host-associated > Plants > Roots > Nodule | place: USA...
TACATATTTTTGAACATAATTACATAAAGATTATGATAAGATGAAAAATATAATTGAAATGCAAAATTAGTTTAATGACAAACCAAATAATTAGAATAAATAAAAAATAATATATATATATATATATGTGGTTATTTAATTAATTAGGAATATTTTAATAATTTAAACGGGGACGGGTAATATGGCGGGGATATGTACATCCCCATACCCATCCCCATACCCAATTGAAAAAGTCGGGGATTCCCCATACTCATACCCATACCCAGTCAATGCAGGGATTCCCCGTCAAAACGGGGACGGGTTCGGACAATACCCACGGGGACGGGTTTATTTGCCATCTCTAATAGTGATACATATACTTTAGAAAATATTGTACTAATAACAAAATGAAGTCCACTGATGCTTACAAGAAAAAGTCCAACAAACAAATTCATTAAAATTAAATTAGAAAGCCCAAAACATTTCTAATAAATGACAAAATCTTTCATCAATTTGGGTGATTACGCTTATGTCGGCCATTAACAATACGGGGCTTCTTTCTGCACCCTAAAGCATTTCTCCTGTACCCCCAAAACTTTTTTATTTCCAATTTTACCCTTAAATGAAGAAAGAGAAAAAACAGTAAAAAAAATTAACTGCACTGCACTCCTGCACCCAGCCAGCGAATCTGCTTTTGTTGCAGGCCTCTGCACCCCCAAAGAATATCAATTCCATATGTGCCAAAACGGATTTCCATATCCACTACAGAGAAGAGTACAACGAATTGCAAGATCTGTCTCATTTATTTTATATTTCTCATGACACGGATGATAAAATCCGTTACAGGATTCTAAGAAACGGATGACAGAATCCATTTCAAGATCTTAAGAAACGGATTTCACAATTCGTTTTGCTTTTTTTTTTTCGTTTTGTAAGAAATGGATTTCACAATCCATTTTATATAAATTAAATTAAAAAATACTTAAACTTTAAATTAAAAAATTATTCATTGTATTATAACTTTTTCTAATTTCTTTAAAGTATATGATTTTTAAATTTTAAATATATTTTTTATTATTTTTTAATTTTTGTTTTGTTTATTTATTATGTTTTCATATATTTTAATATATATCTAAAAATAAAGTAATATATATATATATAATTTGTAAATAAATTTTTGAAAAATAAATGTAATTATAAAAATAAATAAAACTAAATGATAATTAAACTTTAAATTAGATAAAAGAACGAAAATTTATTCGAGTTCTTTTTAATTTTATTTTAAATATAATGCTTTTTGAATTTTAATTTTTCTTTTAGTTTATTATTTTCGATTTTAATCATATTTACATATTTAATGTATATTTTAAAAATAAAATAATATATTAATATCTTTTAACAAATATTTTAAAATAAATATATGAAACAAATATTAAAATTCGCTTCAAAAATTTATGAAACAGACCTTAATATTCGTTTTAATTTTGGTATATCGCGGATATCGAAATCCGTTTCATAGTTTTCAGAAATGGATTTCAAAATCTTCGGTCGTCTTCATTCAATAACATGCGTTTTGATGGGAAAAATCATCGGTTTTGACGACCCTTCACCACATCTACCCTCATCGCCAGCAGCACCTTCCTCTCCTTAAAAGCAGCCTCCCCCTTCGATTGCTCCGCCTCTCCTCAGGCTCACCCTGTCGTCGCCAACACCGTCGAGGGCGTGCGCTACCCCTTCCTCTTCTCCCTCTCCGATTTCGAAACCCTCCCCGACAAACTTCACAAGAACATCGTAAGGATGCTCAAAGGGAAGTCCTTTCGCAAGCCCGACATCTCCGTCACCATCCAGGACCTGCTCGAGAAGGCCAACAGCGAGGGCAACGTGGGTATGGCCACCTTCGTCGCCTTTGCCATGGCGTTTCAGGTTGTGGCATCCCTGTGAATGACTCTAGACGCAACTTCTTCACCAACGCAGTAGCACCACATGCCCTCATCGAAAGCGAATCAAACCAGATTAGTGAATCCACCGCTCGTCGGAGTAGTCTACCATAGTGACTGCTGCTTGCGAAGCCACCTCCGCTGGTGCGAAACCAGAATCAGCAGCTATCTCGCAAAACCAGGCTAAATCGCGGTGGCTTGCGTTGGTGTGGCGTCGCAGGTGGGAGTGCCTCACGATGGCTTCGTCATCATCACAGTGGTTTCACAGCGGAGGTGGCGTCGATCTCTGTCACGGAGGTGACTGCCATGGTGGTCACGTTCTAGTGTGAGGGGTTTCGCGTTCTGCCATGGTCGTCGCAGCAGAGGTGGGTGGTTCTCCGGCGAGGCAGAAACCTCAATGGTGGTGAGGCCTGTGGTGGGTGACAAGATTTTTGGTGTTGAGAGAGAAGTAAGATTGGTGGAGAGGGTGGTGGTAGCGGCGAGCTTGGGTGGGTTGTGGTGGTATAGGTTCAGGGAGGATGTGGAGAGTTTGGTGGTAATGGTGGAGGCGAAGAAATAACTTTAATTGTGCCTTTTGTCATCTTCATAAATTTACTCCCTGACACCCAATAGTTTATTCAATATGGTCCTTAAATGCAACAAAAGGATTTTCTTCCTCACCAAGCTAAATCAATGATCCATGTCATTTCTAAATTCAACATCTCACACACCTTTTCTTTTCTTAGTCTCACAGTACATATACAACTATATAATATTAATTAAACACAAAAAAATATACAACTAATGAAATATTAAAATAATTTCAGTATAGTTTATATATATATAAATATATTTAGGAAAATGATACATTGACACCCCAAACTTACTACTTTCATTACTACCTAACGTGGCAGCAGCAATTGGGGTATGCCTCATAGTTAATATGTCCTTCAAAAGTGATGGTGGGTTATGTAAGATCCGTGAAAATTAATTAATTAATAAATTCGGGTAGTGGAAGCCTTTATGACATTTAATTCTGACATGTATGGCATGGAGAAGTACTAGCTCAAATGGTTGAAAGTACTTATTCTGTGAGAGGACTTGGGTTCAAGTCCTATATATTGTGTTTATTTAATTTATTATTATTTTTTATAATATGTTTGATCATGTTAAGTGATAATATAATCATAGAATTATATTAATCATCATGAAACATGAATTGGTTAAACGGTTATATATTGAGTTGGCATTGGCATGGTCATGGGTTTAAACCTTGGTAGAACCATATTAAGCTTATTTTTTGTCAAAATTCTTTTTGGCATGAATGTGAAGAGCCTTAGGAGTAGCCAAGGGTGCTGGAAAACCACATGGAATAGCCAATTGAATGATAATTAAAACCAAGTTTAAGGCATTTTCGTTTTGGCTAATAAACCACCATTAAGGTACAATTAAATAGGCAAATTGAAGGAGAAAGAGAGAACTTTTGAGTCTAGTGAGGAGTGATATTTCAGAGGAAAAATGTGAGGATTGAGTGCAACAAAGGTACTGGATTGGAGGAGAGTCAAAGGGACGCCATTGGTGATCAAAGGAAACTCTCAAGTATCCATTTTTAAGCAAAGGAAACCAGGTTAGGGGAGTTTTACACATTAATTTTTAGGTTTAAACATGAATTGTATGATAAATATATTGTGTTTATGCATGAACCCTTTTACATTGTTTAAATTTCATGTTTCTGGAAATTCCCAAAATCCGCCTGGCTGGCCATGAACTTTCGCCAGGCGATGCATACCCTTTTATGTGTTTTGCTGGGTTCCTATGAGGAACCGCCTGGCGGTGAAGCCCTGTACCATCACGCGACACAAGCCTGTAACCTAGTTCTAGGTTTTCCTTGATGAATTGCCTGACGGTGATGAGTACCCACTAGGCGACACAAGTCGAATTAACTCGGTTTTGATATTTTGTGCGTTCTGGGGTGATTCTGATTGGGGGAAAAAGGAAGTCCTAAGTAATTGTTAAGGATTTGATGTGTTACATTGTCTAATTACATATGGTTGGAGGTTAAATTTGATAAAATTGCTATGAACGCCCTTTTAGGGTTGAATAGTTGGGGGTTTTTATGATTCGAGGATGAATATTGTGAATTGGTATTGAAATTGTGATGGATATAGTTAAGTTTGAATATTTGGGTCTCGGCTATCATGCTCAATTACGAAACAGCGAAGATAGGCAAGGAAAAGTATCAGAAAATGGTAGAGGGTGGTTGCAGGTGCAAGAATTCTGGGAATTTGCCCAAAAGTGCATGTGCCGCCTAGTAGCTCGGGGCCTGCCGCTAGGCGCCATCGTAGAGACAACCCTCTTTGAGTGGCTGCGAGAATTTTGACGGTAATATCAGTAGCGTTCCAATTTAATGGCGAGTTGTGTTCATATCAGTTTTAGAAGACATAGGATTAAATTGGGATTAAGTGATACTAAGGATGACTAATAGCTTGATGTTAATTAGAAGTACTAACTTGGGAATTATGATGATGGTAAGGCATTGTAGGCACTATAATTGTGCAAGGATATGACAACTTAACCTAAACCAGAAGTTGTAGTGTACAAATACTAATATGGCGTCTAGCGATAATGTGCAAATCGCTAGGCGATAACGGAAAATTCAGAGGGCAACCTGCACGCGTGGCGCCTGGCGGTAGAGAACGTCCCGCCAAGCGATAGTTGTAGAGGCTGGGAGAACTGAGGCGCTTGGCACCTAACGGTACGCATCCCCTGCCAGGCGGTCTGGAAGCATGGTGCGCTAGGCACCTCGTGTATTGTGCCAGGGGATGTGGTGAAACAAAGGTGCTTGATTGCTTTGAGGTGCGTGATCTACAAAGCTTCTAGGATATCTTAAAGGTCGGCTTGCTGGTGTTCCTTGAGTTGTGACTCGGAACGTATCCCTTGAGTTGTGGCTCGGGATAGGGGTTAAGCACGTGGCATTCCTTGAGTTGTGGCTCAGAATGACATCTCTTGAGTTGTGGCTCAGGATGACGGATGAGCACGAGGAACTCTTGAGTTGTGGTTCGGGTTGACGAGTGTTGCCGGTATGAGTGTGCACGTAGCGACGTGGACGAATAGGTCCAGTTAGATTGCCCTCCTCAGTATTAACCTGACGAGTTTGGTAGTCTTGGGACGTTACGAATATTATTCGTATTGGGAACTCCACCTGGCGTTACGGTGTATGATCTGTAGCATGGTTCTCGCACGTGCTCTATTAGTTGTGGTTGATAGGTGTGGCAACAAAACATCTTGAGGTACTCACTAGAAGATGTAAAACACGATTGACATGGTGGTGGCCATGTGTTATGGAATCAGAGGATGGGTTTCTTTTGGTGTGATTATGATGAATGTATATGCTTATATATGATTATTTTATTGTAGCTCACCCTATTTGCTTGTGTTTGACGATGATTGTGTATGCGGTACACTCGAGCAGATGATGTTGCAGGTGGATCCGGTGAGGCTTAGAGACAGCTGGGAAATTTTGTAGAGTTGTTTTATTATGGAATTTTACAAATTGTAACTTTGGTTTTATGAACATGGATTTATTTTATAATTTATTTTATAAGGTGAATTGAGATACTTTATAATTGAAATAAAGTTTTAATTTCCCGCGCTTTTGGGAAATGAGATTTTATTAATTTACTCGTATTTAATATTTATTTATATTATTATTTAAACCTGTAATATTCGGTGGGAATGTTACAGGTCGTCTGAAGTAGAGGTTGTTTATGGATGTGTTTGAAGGGCATGGAATGGTTGCATAGACTTTTTGTTTCAGCACGTTGTATGTGCAGTTGGATGGAATGCAAAATATTTTTGGACTCTCACATATGAACTTCATCCAATCCTCACAGAGTTTCATTTCTCGATTTGCGAATAAGGCCGCTATGTAAGAATTGGTAAAATTTTGGGACTCGGTGATGCCAAACATTTCAGTGGAAAAATTATCCATGTTTGGGTTATGAATTCAGAACGAAAAGGTGGAATGAGATGGCAAGGAATGGTAGTGTTGGAGACTTGAATATTTGCAATTGATAGAGTGCAGGGAGGGTGCTATTTATAACCATAATGGTACCATTATTGAGTTAAGAGAAAAAAAATATTTATTGCTTTGCAAACGTACATATGAAGTGGTCAAATTTAAATAATATAAAATCAAAGCACATGAAGGTCCCACAATGAGATAATTTTATTATACAATTACATTAATCAACGATGGCCCCCTGTTCCGCATGGTGGCCTTCGTGTGGGTCATCGTGGTCATCTTTCGTGTTGTAGGGGAGGAGGGGGGTGACTCACTTTCGTCATCAGTTTCTTCCACTTCTACGAATTGAGAACCTTCATCCGAAGCATGAAATAATATTTCTGGTCTGTAATATTGTTGTGAACATGAAGACCCTCGGTATGCCCTTGGTGGAGTCATTGATGATGTCCCAAAAATTTGTGATGGACCACCCCCACAACTTGAAAATTGTGGACCAGAAAAACCACCATAAAAATGGGATGGACCCGCTCCAAAGGTAGATGGCGGTAGGAAAAAACCATACGAAGTGGGAACTTGATGAGACGATGGTGGAGGTTGCATTCTTTGATCCCAATTTCCATAACATGGAGTCAGATTTTGTGAGTGAAGGAGGCCAGAAAAGGGCATATTCGTACGAAGCTGGTGGTGTGAAGGCAGATCATGATATTGTTTAGGCATATCATATGATACAGGAACAATAATTAATTGGCATGTTTGAAATTCAATAATACAAATTATAAATTATGAAATACGAAAAATATTAAATTTTCACTTCATCATCGGATGATTGGGCAATAGGCAAAATGTAACGAATGATATGAGTGATGTTCCATTGCATGTACGGAAAGTTATCACGCAGATGGTCACTCTTGCTGAAAGTTTCGCCTTGAACAACGGAATTGTGATGATTATTCTATAGTATTATATACCGATGATGGTATTGTCTCCAATTTTTGTCCGCCCTTCCTCGAAGATCAATTATGTGAACCGCATCCAGGTTAATCAGGTCGGCTGGGATGCTTTATCGCCAACCAAATTGTCTGACGACCCGGTCAACTTGGTAAAATTCCACAATCGCAAAACATATATGAGGAACCAATGCCTGACTTATGGGAGAAACATTTATGATGATTAAGCAACTAACCAGTGGTTATCGATATGGTGTCTATAAGAACTGCAAAAATTAAGGTTAATATTAAACATCAAGAAAAACAAAGCAAATATGTACAAAAAATTAGTGGAGTAATGGTGATAATGAACCTGTTTTGGTTGAATTTTATCAATTTTTTTTTGAAACTCGACCACAGTTGTTTGGTCATGGGAGATGAAACATGTTAATCAACATCACCTTACGTTTAGGGGGAACGAAAGGCCAGCCTCAATCTCGTCATCTATGATTGGTTGTATTTCTAGAGAGATACATGTGAATCTTTCCCATGCCCAACACTGCATCAGTAACATGCATCCACCGATGTTGTCTTGTTGGAACTTAGTATCGTGATCCAATGCACGATACAAACAAGCCAACACTATTGATCCCCAACTAAAGTTTGAAACATTAGCCAAGTCTCTTAACAATGGCAAATACATAAAATGCACGAGACTAGCTGATGTATCTGGCATCAACATACTGCCAATTAGTATGAGGATGTGAGCGTGTGCATACACTGTCTAATTCTTCTTAGGTTTGCGTCAGCTGGTATTTCTCGGAATCCGGTATTTAGCCACAACTTTATTTGATTACTTGTGAACATATTTTTGGTTGAAATATTTTCCAATAATTTTTTGCAAAGTTCTATCAGGTTCCCAAAACTAGAACCAGTGACGAGTTCACCATCTATTGGCACCCCCAATTGGAGTGAAACATCCTCCAAAGTGACAGTTGTTTCGCCAAATGGCATGTGGAAAGTGTCAGTTTCAATCCTCCACCTTTCGCAAAGTGTGGTTACCATGAGGTGGTTAATCTTCATATTATCCATCTTTAAAACATAGTCAAAACCAGCTTGATCAATTAACATTATGACCCTAAGATCAATCTGATCAGTATGTTTCAAAATCCAAATTGAATGTCGTCTTAGCCGAAGTACTCTCTCGTTTCCTTGCCAAATCTAGTTCATAATGTGGTCGTCTTGATGACGCAAGATTGACATGTTTGCTGGAAGGTTGTTGTTTTCAGCCATAATGAACTACGTAAAAAAACAAAATAAAACCATTAACAACACACTTCATCAACTTAACATGAAAAAAATATTAAACAAAATACATTCATAAATCTAACCGTACTGATGAAGTTGACGGATGTTAATTATAAATCTTTTTTTCCTTACGCTAATAGTAGCTACTGCAACTTGAAATACAACTTGGAGTATGGGAAAGATTCTATGTTTTGTTTCCCATGGTGCAAAGGCGATGCTTATTTATGCATGTTTTAGAAGATACTCATACACCATGATACATTATAATATATTTGGACTCATCACCAATCAATGACATTGCTGCCTTTTCATCTTTCTGTCACATAAGCCAAGCTTTTCCAATACTCTATCTCTCCCATAGGCACCTATTTCTCCAACACGCATACATATATTTCCAACTGCCAAATTGCTTTAACCACACATTGTAATTTCAATGAATAATGGAGATCATAGAATCTTTGCAATGGAACCCATTTGTGTATATGCGTGAATAAAAATAGGCAGAGATTCCTTCATTATTTTCAAACTGTCAGGGAACGTGAATGCATAATGTGGAAGGCGTGAAGTGTGAATAGTATTGTGGCAGGAGAAAATGTGAAAGAGTAATGGCGTGGTGTTGGCAGGGGGTGCATATGGAAAACGTGGGGGTAGGTGACATTTTGTAAGGACAAAACGTGAGGGGGCCTACGTTTTTGAGAGAAAACATCTTGGAGGGGACACTTTTTTTTTTAAGTTTTTTGTTTTTTTTATTTTTTTTCTTTTTACACACCTCCCATCCGTCTATTTTGGTTCCAGATCCTCATATTCCTTTGTAATTAATGCTATGTGAACTTGCTTTTTACTATTTATATATTGAACCAAGCCACCATTTGTTCTTCTACCAAATTTTCTCTGCATACATGGCAAAGTTCAGATCTCTTATCTCTTATAACCCATTTCCACATGAACATTAGCATAATGAGTTCATGGAATTATGGAGGATCTTTTTCGTCTAATCCAATCGAAGACGAACCTGTCATTCCAGACATCGTGGATAAGTTTAGTTCTGATGACATTTATGAATACAATCTAGACCATCAAGAAATTGTTCCAATCCCTACTATGGATTACAATCCAAATGTGGAAGTCGTACTACGGGAACAGATGCACTTCGATTCAAAAGAGGCAACAGTATCTACAATAAAACATTATCACATTACCAATGGATACAACTTGAATGTTTTGGAATCGAAACCCCATCTTTACGTTGCACAATGCATCCATTACAACAAGTCAATGGCGTTTGAGGGCTAGTTACAGCAAAATCAGACATCATTGAGAAATCAAGTCCATTGACGGTCGACATACATGTTTCTTTACATTAATTTCACAAGATCACTGCAATCTGGATTCGACTCAAATTTCTTCCATTGTTTTTCATTTGGTCTGGAAGAACCCAAGCATTTGCATCAAAAGCTTGGTCGCAGACATAAAAAGTCGTTATGGATATACTATGACATATAGAAGAGCATGAATAGTGATGGAAAAAGAAATTACCATGGAGTATGGCAATTGGGACCAATCTTATAATGAAGTTTCCAGATGGTTACAAGCTGCCCAACACACTAATCCAGGGACAATTTTCCAACTTTCCAGTCCTCTAGTTAATGTTGATGGTGAGGATGCGACATCCACATACATTATGGAATGTTGCTTCTTGGCATTTGGACCATGCATTGAAGGTTTTAAGTATTGTAAACTTGTTGTTCAAGTGGATGTAACATTTTTAACAGGCATATATCATGCGACCTTGCTAACTGCAATTTCTCATGATGGAAATAGAAACATTTCCTTTGGCATTTGCAATAGTAGAAGGTGAGACAAAAAAGGCATTGATTTGGTTTTTTCAACTACTACGAGAGCATGTAACTCCTCAACCAAATCTATGCCTAATTACTAATAGGGGCAATGTCATTTAGTCAACCCTACGCTCAAAAGAAGTTGACTGGGAATCAGACAATATTCACTTTGTCTACTGCATACATCATATGGCTTTCAACTTCAACAACAGGTTCAAAAATGCGAATATGAAGAAAGATTTCATTAACTTGGGTACTACATTTTCCTAATCTTACACTCTATATGCACAATTTTTTTCCTTCAAACTAAATATTATTTCATTTAATTTTTTAATTCTTTTTAACAGCTTATGAAGTCAAACAACCTACAGTGCAAGCAAAAATTTTAGCTATGAGGTCCCAATTCCCGCAAGTAGTAGCTTGGATTGATAAAATCCCCTTTTACAAGTGGTCTTTGGCTTATGATGGGTGTAAGACCCGATAAATTTAAGTAATTAAATAATAATTATTTAATAAATGCGGGTAGTAGAAGCCTTTATGACATTTAATGTTAATTGTTGTGATGTGGAAAAGTACTAACTCAAGTGGTTAAGAGTACTTAGTTGTGTGAGAGGACTTGAGTTCAAGTCTTATGTATGCCAATTGTGTGATATTTTACTTTGTTTGTTTTAAGGGTATGATTGAATGTGAGTAGTGATAATGTAATTCTAAAATTATAAGAATTATCACGAAACATGATTGGTTGAATTGGTTGTGCATTTGCTTTGTGATTGAGTGGATGTGGGTTCAAACCTTGCTAAGAACGAAATTAACTTCTTTATTTTTGCCAATATATTTATGGCCAGAATATGAAAGGGTAGGGAAACCCTAGTGACAATGGGCCTCCAAAGGAGGCTGGGAAAAACAACCCATAATGATTTGGAGTGAATCAAAGGAGCAGAATTGTGAGAGCATTGAGGGGAGCCATTTTGGGTCAAGAAGAACTATCAACCTTCAATTTTTAAGCAAAGGAAACCAAGTAAGGGGAGTTATTTTGTGTTGATGATTATGTGCAAACGAAACCAAGTAAGGAGAGCTATTTCGTGTTTATGATTAAGAAGCCTGCTCTCATGATTTTATGTTTGCATGTCATGAATTTTTGTGCTTTATGTGTTGGGATTTGAGGTTTGTTGTTTTTGATATTGTTTGAAAAGCATCTTATACTCTGGTATGAATATAATGAGGGTTTTCGTGCGGTATGATTGTTTATGGTTCAATCTCAAATTTTGATGATTAAATTGGGTCTAAATCATGTTCATAAGATTTGTGCACTGTTTAGATTGCGTGGTAATGTTGGTATGTGGTTTTGGGCATTGTTTCTGGTGTCTGCGTGCGTGAATAGGGAAGACTTATGCTATTCTCGCTCAAGCGAGCAAGGCTCGCCTAAGCGAAAATAGTAGAGACTCGAACCTAGTTTTGCTCAAGCATCTCACTCAAGCGGAGAGCCCATGTTTTGGGCGACAGAGCATCTCGCTCAGGCATAGAGCCCTATTTTGGGCAACAGAGTATCTCGCTCAGGCGAGAGGTCCTCGCCTAAGCAAGAAATCGTAGAATGTCGTGTGTTTCTACTTTACTCACCGCCTAGGCGAGAGACTTTGTTTCTAGGTGAAGGGCGATCTTGCCTAAGCGAGAAGGTCTCGCCTAAGAGAGACTTTGCATTAAGCCATTATAACGCGCTCGCTCAAGCGAGAGAGCCTAGCTTAAGCGAGACATGCCTGATCGCTTGAGCGAAGGCTTCTAGCCTAAGCGAGAATAATGCAGTTTTGTGTTTCAAGCCAGGCGATATGGTTGCAGGCTTGGGTTTTTAGGTCTGTTGGTTGTACGCTTTGATGCGAACTTGGATCAGGAGATGTTGTGCCATGAGTGGGTAAGTTCATGGATGGTGGTTAACACGTGGTGATATGAGCGAGAAGGTTCATATCCAGTTACTCTCGTGTTGGGATACGAGCGAGGTAGGTTCGTATGTTTTGTGCTCACACTTGAGAGATGTTGCGTGCAGGGAGGTACGTAGTTAGTGGACTATGGGGGGGGCAGGTTCGTAGAGTAGGACTACGAGCGGGTAGGTTCGTAGAGTAGGACTACGAGCGGGTAGGTTCGTAAAAACAGGACCACGAGTGGGCAGGTTCGTGTGAGCATCATAAATCCTGAGTCCATGGCTAACTATGTTGTGTGAATTGAAGGTTGAAAAGCCTTGGGGTATTAAGGACTTGGCCAAGAACTAACTAGGATAAATTAGATGGGTGTATTGATTTTATTATGTTTATTATATGTTATTCTTGTTTATAAGCTCACCCTTTTTGTTTGTAATTGGCGATGATCATGTATTTTTTTACACTGGAGCAGATGATACTACAGGTGATACTGGCGATGCATAGAGATAGAGGGAGGGCTAGCTTAGGGGTTCTTGATATAGGAATTTTTATGATGTTATTGCATTATGTTGGATTTTAAAAACTTGTAATAAGATTATTATTTAGTTATATTTAAATTATGGTGAGTTGAGAAAAGAATTTGAATTTTCTCGCGTTTGGGAATAATAAAATTATGTCGATTGATTTTTCTATATTTATTTTAATTAAGTAATTTCTAGTAAGGATGTTACAATGGGGGACGAAGGTACACCCACATAACAACAAACTTGACGGAGTGCATGAACTCTATGCTTTAGGGGGCTCGATCATTGCCCATTTGTGCACTCTTGAAAATAACATTTCAAAACACAAATGTGTAGTTTGTTGAACGTGGTTTGAAGGAAGACTCCATGTTAAGAGCATGTCATCAATATCCAGAAGACGTCACTACCTTACTCCAACAAAATCACTAGAAACCCGCATATTGTCATGTTCAACGCTACGATTGAGATAATTCTGAATTCGAGGTGCAAGAGATATCGACCCCCATCAATATCGGCCAAAACCAATCTCATTCACTGTCAAATTAAATGATTGGTGGTGTGGTTGTGGTCACTTCCAAAATGTCAAATTAACACAAATTTTATGACATTACCATATCTTATGTGTTCATCCATTAAAATTTCATATACTTTATTCTCTTATGGATTACAAAACTCTTTAAAATCAATTAAAATTAGTATGATTGCTTTTGTATCCTATTAAAATTTAATGAACCTTTTTTTTTGTAAAAATTATGACTGTAATCGATTCCAATAACTTTGTAATTGATTACATTTAACCCAGAAATATTGCAACTCATTTAGTAATCGATTACATCGGAAAGTAATCGATTACATTTAACCCATAAATACTGCAACTCATTCACTAATTGATTACATCAGAAAGTAATCGATTACAACTTAGAAAATGTGCCCCCCAAACAATTTCAGTTGAAAACGTGTTGCACCCCTACGATTTCTTTTTACATATCGCCCACCCCCCTCATGATTTCTGCCTTTGACCCAAAAACCTTTTTTAATCCATTTTATTATTTTTTTTAAGACAATTTATTTTTTATCCCTTTTTAATTAACAGATAATTTTTGGGTGTTTTTAAAAATATTTTTATTTGTCCGGACGAAATTGGGTGTTGGCATTACTATCCATGAGACATAAATAATACCGCGGGAGCAGTAGCGGATCTTAACCAATAATTTTGGGAAGCCTGAATAATATATACTAAACATTTTTGAACTCATCAATAATTGAATAAGAACACAAATTTCCAGTTATTCCTTTTTCAATGTGATAAACATATTGTGGTCATGAAATTCTTCCTTCATTTTATTTCACAATCTTATTTTGATAATCTACATTGTAGAAAATGATACATGAAGAGTTAAAATAAAATGAATTAGACGACCAAAAAAGTAAAATGTCTTTAATTTGTTTGTTCTTGTCAAAGATTGACATAATTCAATAATAGTTGATAAATTCTTCATCAACCATGAAATTTTGGACTGAATTTTTAAACTAATTATCTCTTTATCAATATACCTCTTTTTTCTTCTAAGTTTAAAACCAAAAAATAATTTATCATAGTCTAATAAAAGGCTCATAAAATATACAAATGAATATACAAAAAGCTCATGAGATAAAAGATAATGCTAACTATTAAACTAATATTTAAGTATCAAGTGATATAAAAGAGAATTATCTTTTTTATTTTTTTCAAGAATAAAAGAAAATAAATAAGAAATGACATAAAAAATAATTTATGTGTGTCTAACTTCTATCTTGTCTGCAAAAACAAAAAAAAAAAAAAATGTGATAATAGGAGATGAATATAATTCTTGAAAAATTTAGAAAACAATGAAACATAAAATAGAAAATATCTTAATAAATATTTTTATTCTCTATTTGTGTCTGATTTTATGTTTTGTTATTTACTGACATTAAATATTATGTTTGTATAAAAGAAAGATACCTAATTAATTCATACATCACATATAATTTAAAAATTTCAAAAACATTAATTTTTTTAATATATATACATATAATTTTAAAATTAGAAAAATAAAAAAGTTTGGGGCCATGCTCCTCTGGTCCTCTTAAGATCCCCTCCTGACCAGGGCAAACATTTAACCTGATATATTTTTCAAACATCAACTTTATTTTTGTGAATATATATACATATACACATGCACGAAAAGTTTATAAAATTAACACCGTACATGTCAGCCTTATATTTATCACTGAATCCCTAGTTTAGTTATGTACATACATTTATACACAAGCACTAACTATGAATTTAATCCTAAGCTTGTGAAAGAAACAAGGAGGTATGAATAAATATAAAAATAGGACACCATAAAAAGGCACAGAAACAAAGGAGACCGGGGAAGGGGTAGTTGGTTATGGGGTTGTGACTCATAACTTATTGCCTTGTTTCATGTCGGAACGACAACCAGCTCCTTGAAACTTGTAGCTAGGTAGTGTGCAATTCATGTTAATAATTAAAAGCCAAATCCTCAGGAAAAAAAAAACAGAGACATGTAATTAAACATAGCAAGCTAGTAATTAATTAAATTATACAACAGTGTTCCCAATTATAATTAAATCATGTGTTGCTGTTAAAATGGTCTTAAAATATTAAATGCTTTTAAAATACGCACTGCAACCGTTGCTGGGAGATAAACACTGAGATAAAATAGGCACTGCAACATGAGGAACAAACATGTGGGCAAAAGCTACAATTATCCAACCAATCTCATTGGTAATATGAAATGCATCCTATAGCTACTTGAATCATTAATTATTTTAAATTTTCGTAATAATTATAATGTAGTTTGTCTTGACATTAAACTAAAGAATATTGTATTCCTTTTTAATATACTTTGGTTCTAGCTTAAACACCAAAATATCAATAATTTCTTATGGGTTTATATATTCTCTCACATGTGTATTATGGTTATAGTTATAGAGAGATTGTGATTCTATATAGTTATATGACATTAGTCTTACACATATAAGGCTTTTGACACCATTTTAACCCTAAAACCTTAAGGTAATGGTGTTATGAGCCTTTGACCTTATATAGGTGAGTCCCTTTTTTTTTTCCTTTTCATATGATATATTTCACATATATGGTTATAGGGTTGTAGTCATTTGAGAGATTGTGGTTCTATATATATGACATTGGTCTTACACATATAAGGAATTAGACACCACTTTTACCCCAAAACCTTAAGGCAATGGTGTTATGGGTCTTTGATCTTATATAGTGTTTAACTTTGTCTATTCTATCCAAGGTGTAACTTTGACTCACACTTGGACTATTCCCAACAATTTCCCACAAATTTTAATGTGTATGTTTAACTACATTTTCATTATATCCTTCCAATAGCCACAATCATCCTCATTAAAGGTATAAGGTCTAGTAAATAAGGTCCCTTTAGTCATATAGATTCCTTCCATTACCATTTAAGATCTTTTTTTGTCATCAACTATAGTGTTCTTCAACCCATTAGAGGTTGAGTTCAAATACCAAATCTAATACTATTACAATTGAGAACTAACAAATGGCAAGTTTTTCAATAAAATACTATTTATGAACTACTACAATTCAAAATTTTCATTCTAAAACAGGTTAAAAGGAGTAGGTGTCACTCTCTCATAATTTTGAAGTTTCAAAAAATAAATCGGAAACCCTCATTTTTTTCAAGTCTCGGGCTCTCTTCTTACCCTCTTCTCTCACTCTCTCTTCTTACTCTTTTCTCTCATTCTCTCTTCTTACGCTCTTCTTTCACTCTCCGTGAACTTCAACTCATCGTCAAGCACACCCATTCCGCGTGAACCACAACACTAACCATGATGGCTGCACAAGCTACGAAGGTGCCCAATCTTTTCTTCTTCTGTAAGATCTCAATGGTTTTGATGTTTTTTTTATACTAATGAATGTATATTTTTTGGGGATGAATCAAAGATTTGAAGAACATAATAAAGGTTGAATCTTTCAACCTTTCACTCTTTGACAACGACATTAAAGGTACAAAATTTTGAGACTATGCCAAATCTTTTGTTCTTTTGCAAGATCTGAATGGTTTTGATGTTTTTTTTGTACTGATGAATGTATATTTTCTGCGACGTGGATCAAATGTTTGAAGAACATAATAAAGGTTCAATCTTTGTACCTTTCACTCTTTGGAGACGAGAATAAAGTTACGAAATTTTTAGACTGTGTCACATCTTTTGTTGTTCTGTAAGATATGAATAGTTTGATTTTTTTTTACTGATTAATGTATATTTTCTACGAAGTGGATCAAATATTTGAAGAACACAATAAAGTTTGAATCTTTGATGAATGAATGTTTTTTGCCACATAGATGAACGATTTGAAGAACAAAATAAAGGTAACACAATAAAGTTATAAACTTTCATTCTTTTTGCGGATCTTTTCTTCTTCTTCTTCTTCTTCTTCTTCCATATTTAAATACTTTTTTATGTTTTTTCTATGATGAATGAATGTTATTTAGCATATGGATGATGAACCATTCCAAGAACATAATAAAGGTATAAGTTTTTGTTCTTCTCGAGATTTTTTCTTCTTCTCCCAAATCTGAATATTTTTTATGTTTTTTTTCTCCGATAGATGAATGCTTTCTACCAGATGGATGAAGAATACAATAAAGGTAGAATCTTTTGTTTGAAGAACACCATAGCTTATTGTTCTGTGATGATGCAAACTACCTTTGATTTTTGTGTTTTGTTTATGATTCTTTGTTTAACTTTGTTTTGTTTTAAAGATGAAAAAATATTGAGATGCAAGTGTGCCTCGAGATGAAAAGGTTTAATTTTTATTGGCAGAAAGACATAGATCATCTCCCAGATTTTAAAAAGTTTGATTTTTACTAGAAGGACTAACATCATCCTTTTTTTTTAATTTTTTTTTAAATGAATTAAATCTTCAAAAAGGATAAGACTGAAGATCTCTTTAGAACCAACGACAAGGCTATCAAGCATAAGTACGAATATCTTTTTTAGAAGGTTTGTTCTTCTTCCATTTTTTTTAAATCTCAGTTTATTTTTTTTTAAATCTCAGATTTTGTGAAAACTTAATTTTTCTTCTACCATCTTTGTTTTTTCTTTTTCATTTGGGATACATTTTTTTTAAACCATTTAAGTTTTGTTTGCATCATATTCAACCCACTATTTTTTGGGTTCTTCTCCTTCTTCACTTTGTTCTTCGAAATTTTTTTCCTTTTTGTTATGTTAAAGTTGAGTTTTACATTGCATTTAAATCAACTTACTATTTTTTTTATGCTTCTCTCCTTCAATCTTTTTTTTTTCAACTATGTTAATGTATAGTTAAAGTCTATTTTTTTTTCATCTGATTTAATTCTTGGGAGTTTTTTTTCTTATTCTATAGAATGTTCCCAATATTTGTGAATTTTTTTGAATTAATTAGGTGTAAATGAACCATAACTATATAGTCCTATTCCTAAAAGATTTATCCCTAAATAACATATCCAAATTATAGGAAAGCCCATGGAGGCCACTATTGAAGAATTTCTAAATTCCAATTTTTTTATTTTTTCTACTATGTAAATAAATTGCAAAAATAGTCCAAGTAATAAAAGCCCAAGTTTCCTTTGGATTCCAATTCTAATATGATCCCCATGCTACATTAGCCCATACTACTCCAGATATATTACGTATTGTTAAAAAGATAAAACCTAGACTAATAGTACGGTAACCTCAATGATCCAATTGTTGAATAAATTGATATCTATAATAATTTCTATAAGACGAATAAAAAGGATGGTTCCTTCTTTTCATCTTCGAATATGATTTTTTTTTTAATTTTTGTTTTTGGATACTTTTTTGTTTAACCTTTTAAAGCTTTTGTTTTTTATTATTATGGTTTTTCTTTGCATTAGATTCAACTTACTATTTTTTCCTTCTTTTCTTATCTATTTGTTTTGGGTTATGTTTTGTTTAAGTTATTGAAACTTTGACTTTTCTTTACGTCATATTTGATTCACTATTTTTTTTCGTGTACATCTTTCTATATGATTTTTGTGTTTTTGTCTTTTGTTCTTCCAGATTTTCTTCTTCTTCACAGAACACACCTATAGTGATTCTTAAAAGGATAAAAATGGTGAATGTTTGACAAGAGTGAGGTAGCCAAAAGATATTTGTTGAAGATGCAAATGTGTGCCTAAAACATCTAGAAATTGCAAAGAACACAAGAGCACCAAACCTATGTGGCAAAAATTTTATCTTAGTGTAGAACATTTATGTTTGACAGAGGTTGGAAGATGGCATGTATTGGAAAATACAACATCCATTTAATGCAGTTGGAGAGTGCATTGTGTCCAAAAAAAACCACAATTGGTGGTCTTGATAATTAATGTTTTGAAGTAAATATGACAACATAACAATTTAAGTCTTGGAGAAGGCATGTATCGGAAGATACAACATTCATTTAATGCGGTGGGAGAGTGCATTGTCCCAAAAAATACATAATTGGTGGTCTTCATAATTAATATTTTGAAATAAATATGACAAAATAACAATTTTAGAAACCTTTACAAAGTTTCTTAGAGAAGGTAGCTAATTTTTATAAAATAAATCTAATTAAAAATTGTAATATAATAAATTAATTAGGATTTTGTGTGAAATTTATGGATATTACACAACTGAAATGTTTTGTTGCATCGAGAGTGAATACTTTAAAATATAATATTTAATCTTATTTGATATAAGATAATATTTACTATTTGAGAATTTTTATAGTGAAGAAAATGCAAATCATAAACTACATTTTATTTTTATAATAAATACAAATTATAAAGGCATAATCCAAGTTTTTAAATTTTTGAACAAACAAAATTAAAATAAAGTTCTGACTCCATGAATTTGTCTTATTAATGATAACATAGACTTTTAAAAAGTTCAAAGTAGAAGAAAGATTTATAACTAACAAATATTTTTTATATAAGTATTAATATTTTCTCCTCTTCTAAAGAAAAATTATGTATTTTATTAATTCATTTTAAAAATAGTCATTACATATTACACTTTTCTTAAAATTCGATCAGTTAATAGTTTCTTAATAATTAATAACAATATTAATTAATGAAAATAAAATTACTTACCTTAAATGTATTTAATTATCAAATAAAAAATTAAGACTTTGTTTATTTTTACCTAGCTTACTGAAGAATATATTTATATTTTTCAAAATCTCCTTTTCATCTTTCAAAAATATAAAAATGTTAAGAAGAATTAAAACAATAATTTAGTTTCTTCCAACACTACTTTCAAGGTATATTTTTCAACCTCTCAGCAACTTCTCAAAAATAAATGTCTTCGTCATTAAATAACATTAAATATTAGAAACCAACAACTTTTTGTGTGTCTCATTGTAATGTTATATATGAATTTATTGTATTAAAATTTTAAATGGAAAATATTTTAAAACTCTACCTACCTTTTTAAGAAAGCTTTATACAAGTTTCAAAAAGGTATAATTAGTTGTATAGTACCCACTTTGGGGCTAGGGTGTCAAATAGGTACCCGGTTTAAAAAAAGTGTCAATTGCATCCCAACTTTTGAAAAAGTGCTTCAATTAGGTCCCTTTCAGACAGAGTTGACTAACACCGTTAGTCAACGTGCCACGTGTCAGTATGTGGTTTTTTTTTGTTTTTTTTTTAAATTTTTTTTAAATTTTTAATTTTTTTTTAAATTTTTTGAAAAAAAAATGCCACGTGTCAAGTCCCTGTGTGTGACACATGCCATTGTCAGTGTCACGTGGCATTGCAATGCCACGTGTTAGTGTCACTATAAGATGTCATTGTGTTGATTTCGATTTAGTCCCCATATATGTCTTTTTGTTTCAATTTAGTACCTAAGTATGTGTATCTTATTCAATTTTGTCCCAATTTTTTTTAATATTTATATTGTTCCTCTCAATTTCAGACCAAATTTATTATTTATATAAATGTTATACTAATATTTTTTATTAAAAATGACTCTTTAACATATTACTTTATTAATTACTTTTTTATTAAGTACTCATGTTTTGTTAATTTTTTTTAAATAGAACAATATTGTCTCTTACTAATTTTAAACCAAAATTTCTATTGGTTTGAATGTTATACT
>Ga0214542_1006765_pt1 | contig 20587 bp, 5 predicted proteins | sample CNSS1metaG_FD_160096 | JGI IMG/M metagenome (GOLD analysis project Ga0214542, IMG submission 160096) | Root nodule microbial communities from cowpea collected in UCLA plant growth center, Los Angeles, California, USA - CNSS1 | ecosystem: Host-associated > Plants > Roots > Nodule | place: USA...
AAAATAAATATGAGTTATATATATATATATATATATATATATATATATATATATATATATATATATATATATATATAACAAATTGTATTAAAATATAAAATATTTACATTATCTTAATCTTAATTTTCTAATTCTAAAATAATAATCAATTTTTAAAATTGAAAGATATTTTTAAAACAAAATTATTTCTTAAAAATTAATTTAATAAACCTTAAAAATCATGAACGATATCGTCTTACATAATCTTACTTTTGAATTGGATGATAGTGAATTTAAAACTATTCTGAATGAAGTTGAAGTTGATTAACACAATGTTATCTTCAAATCATTATAAAGTGTTATCAACTTTCATGTCAATATGAACTAGTTGAAAGATACCTCTTATTTATTATCGAATTAGTTAAATCAAGCTCAAATCTCAAGGTACGTTCTCCACCCTTCCTCGCATTTTACAAAATATCAATCGACAATCACACATGAACAAATCAAAAATAGTCTCGTCAAATGGCTTTACGTGATCTTTTTTTTTCTTCTGAAAATAAAATTACAAAATTATTGATCCGTGAATTTCACCTTTTAAATACGGATTTAGATGGAGTGCAAACTTAAATGAGTACGGACTTAAACAAAGGTCTACCGTATGATAAAGAAACAAAAGACATTATAACATAATACAAATTAGGTTTAATTACTCTTTTGATTGCAATTTTTATCCAAAAGTGTCAAATTAGGTTTTTTTAAGTTTTAAGTTGGTCTTGATTTTTTACAAATTGATGCAATGTGGTTCTTTTCATTAAATTTCTTAAAACGGATCAAAGATTTTTCATCAAAGTTGAAATTGTTAATGATGATTTGCTTTATTAATTTAATTAACATACTCATAATACCAATTTTGATAAAAAAAACATTGATTCACTTCATATGTATAAAAAACAACTCTAGCTAAAAATAATTATTTTTTAGGGTAAAATAAAACATTCCTAAATATAAATCATTGGATTAAAATGTGTAATAACAATCAAATGGGTATATAATTATAGGTTCAGAACTTTCTTTTTAAGTAATTTCGGATAAATAAATAATTTAAATGAATGAATATAATTCAAAACCACTGCATAAACAGGGCCAACTTTCCTATTTTTCAAAATTTATTAAAATTTTTACTTAAATTTTATTAATTTGCTATGTATTTTTTTAAATAGTATTTAAAAGTTAAAATTATTTTTTAGTTATAATGTTTAGCAGTATTAATTTAATAATTAAATAATAAATAAATTATAATCTATATTATTTAAAAAAACAAATTATAAACAATAACAAATATATAAAAATATAAAATAGTAAAATTTATTAAAATATAAAATAGTAATAATTATTGGAACTAAATTTTTGTAAAAAAATAATAATCCAATAATAAGATTAAAAATAAAAAAAAATATTAAAGTATAAAAAAAAATAAAAAAAGTTAAACACAATCAAATTTTAAAATTATAATATATTTGAATTGAGTTTAGTATACGTAGATGTAAATGTTATAATTGTATATAGTATATAGGTATGTTATTAAAATGAATTTTTAATTTTGTAAAAGAATAATTAAATAATTAAATTCTTACCTAATAACATTTAATGAAAAAAGGTATGATCATTGTTAATAGTAAATAATAATGAGAAAAATGAATGTTTTTTTTTTTATATTTCAGTTTACCTATAAGACATTTTGAATTAGACTATATTAGTATAAATTGGAAGTAATCAGTGTTCTTAGCAAAATAATGAAAAAGTCAATGTAAATCATATTCACTTATGAATTTGAACTTTCACTTCGGAAATTAATAGAATAAATTGAAATTAATGACTGAAAGAGTTGACCTAGTACTAGTATGCAATTTCAGCTTTAGATATAATAAAAAGCTCAGAATCATATGACAAAAGGTATTTCATTTATAGCTTTTTATATTTTCAGTGTTAACAAATGTTATATGCAAAACTGTTTAAATATTAAGTCCTACTAAAGTAGTAAAATCTGCCATAGAAAAATAAATTTTAGAGTAGATTTGAGAAAACTTTGGTTATCTTTAGTGCATTATTTATTCCAATACGTGTTTGTTTTTAATATTTTTTTATTTTTTAGGAAAATTATCATAATTAAATGTATTTTAAAATAAATAAGATTTGAATTTGTTTTAATAATAATATACAGGTATGATGAGAGTCAAAATACCTCATAACATAATGTAATCGAATAATTTATTTACTACATAGTAATATGTCCTTAAAAATAATTTTATATATAGATTATTGGATATTAAAATGTGTAATAATAATCAAATGTGTATATAATTATATAAGTTCAGGATTTTTTTAAAGTAATGTTTGGATAAATAAATAATTTAATGAGTAAATATACTCTGAGATCGTGCGTAAACACGAACAGACTTTTTACTTTTTATTTTCAAAATTTACTAAAATATTTATTTAATTTTTATTAATTTTCTATATAGTTTTTTAAATTTTATTGAAAAGTTAAAATTATGTAAAATATTCAGTTATAATTTTTCAATAATGTTAACGGTATTAATTTAACAATTAAATAATAAATAATTTTCAATGTATATTATTTAAAGAAATAAAATTATAAACAATAATAAATTAAAATATAAAATAGGAATATAAGTTAAACATAATCTAATATTCCTTAAAATATAAAATAGTAATAATTATTGGAACTAATTTTTTGTTAAAAATATAATACAATAATGAAATTACGAATAATAAAAAATGTATTAAAATATAAAAAAGAGAGTTAAACATGGTCAAATTTTAAGAGAAATAATATATTTGAAATGATTTTTTTAGTAGATGTAAATGTTATAATTGTATATAATATATAGGCATGTTATTAAAATGGATTTTTAATTTTGTACAGGAATAATTAAATTATTAAATTATTACCTAATAACATCTAATGAGAAAGGTATGGTCACTGTTACTAGTAAATAATAATGAGAGAAATGAAAGTTTTTTGAAATTTCATTTATTTAGAAGACATTTAGAGTTAGACTATATTACTATAAATTGGAAGTAATCACTGAAAAAGTTAATGTAAATCATATTCATTAATGAATTTGAGCTTTCACTTAAGAAATTACTATAATAAATTGAAATTAATGACTGAAATTTGTGTTGACCTAGTATTAGTTATGTCATTTTAGGTTCAGATATAATAAAAAGCTCACAATCATGTGACAAACGTATTGTATTTGTAATTTTTCGAAGAAAAATAAATTTTAGTGTAAATCTGAGAAAATTTTTGTTATCTTTAGTGTATTATTTATTCTAAGATGTGTTTTTTTTCTCCTTTTTTTGCAATACTTTTTTTTTTAGGAAAAAGATCACAATTAAATGTATTTTAAAATTAATAAGATTTGAATTTGTTTTAATAATAATATATAATGCGTAATAATCAAATGAGTATATAATTATAGGCTCATGATCTTGTTTTTAAGTAATGCTTGGATAAATAAATAATTTAAATGAGTAAATATAGTCTGAGACCCGTGTGAAACACGGGCAAACTTTTTTGCTTTTTTATTTCAAAATTTATTAAATTTGTAGTAATTATTGGAACTAAATTTTTGTAAAGATAAATATGATCCAATAATAAAATTACAATAATAAAAACTATATTAAAATATAAAAAAAGTTAAACATAATCGAATATCAAAATAATAATATATTTAAAAGGTAATATATTTTTGTAATTGAGTTTATTATATGTAGACGTAAATGTTATAATTGTATATAGTATATAGGTATGTTTTTAAACTGGTTTTTTAATTTTGTAAAAGAATAATTAAATAATTAAATAATTACCTAATAACGTTTAATGAAAAAGGTATGGTCATTCTTAATAATAAATAATAATGAGAGAAGTTAATGCTGTTTGGTATTTCATTTATATAAATTGAATTAGACTATATTATTATAAATTGGAAGTAAACGTTGTTCTCACTAAAGTAATGAAAAAGTTAATATAATTCATATGAGTTTTCACTTAAGAAATTAATAGAATAAACTGAAATTAATGACTGTAATTTGGCTTGACTTATGTAATGTTAACTTCAAATGTAAATAATAAAGAAAAGGTCGGAATCATATTATATATGTAATTTTATATATTTGGTGTTAGTAAATGGTTAAAATAATGAATCCAATACATTTGACTATTACTAAATAACATATGTGTCAATTCTCTTAACTATTAAAATAATTCTAATAAAATTCAAAAAATTAAAATTTTTGTACCAAGACTACATTTGTTTTTATTATACTAAAGATAAAATATAAGTATTTAGTCAGATTTAATTCTTAATATTACAAAGTTAAAGGTATTCTCTAACTTTTTTTTTTTTGAAGAGTGTGTAATATATTTTACCAAAATTAAAGTATTTGGTATCTAATTATACACATTATCAAACCTTAAAGTATTACTTTCACCTATTGAATGATTTATTTTGTTTCAGAAATTTATTGAAAATAAAAAATTGTTTATTCACTAAGAAATTAATGTGTTTTATGATTTTCTAATTTATAATTGACAGTAAAAATATGTTAAGGAATGTAATAAAGACACTGTTCCTGAACTAATCAAACCTTAAGCAAGACTTTACAGAATTCATTCCAACAAAAAACAATCTTGTCATCATCATATGAAACTATAATTAAATAATAACGTAAGAAGTCATTTATATCAATAAATGTATCTTAATTGCGTTATTTTTAAGCTAATTAACTTCACACTCACATATATATACTGGTTATTGTTGACATAGACCTCTCACAGAAGGGAATAAGAAAGGTTGGAACAATGTGTTCATTTGACAGAAGAGTTTCCATAGGATGGGTGTTAATTATGGTTGTTTTTTTGTCCTCTGCAAAGAATGCTATGTCGGTCGATCTCCATCTCCATGTGCAGGTCACAAATTCTTTGGCTTCAAAAATTATACTATCTGTTTATTGCAACCATGTTGATTTTAAGCAGCGTCTTATTAATCCCGATCAGTCTTATCAATGGGATTATTCTGGAGATCTTCCACCTTCCATACAACCATTCCTATGTTTATTTCATTTAGGTGACGACCTTCAACTTTATATGTTTAATTTTGTTACATTGTTTGATTCAGATTGTAAACAACACTGTCAATGGTTCGTAAAAGAAGCTGGACCATGTAGGTATTACGAGTCCAAGGAAGTTTGCTTTAAATGGCTCCCTCACATAAAGAGTCTTAATTCGTCTACTGAACTAAAACATTAGAGTCTTAGTTAAAGACTCTCTCAATGAGTTTTGGCTGCCTGGTTTAGCAAGCAATGTTTTTTGGATTTTAAATAAACAAATTGACTTATTGTGATGTCCCATATGAATGTAACGTTGTTTCTCATGTATTTGATAATTTATTTTTATTATTATTTAAGAGATAATTATATTATATTTGAAATTTGATTAAAGAATGGAAATAGGAATTTAATGAGGACTATATAGATATATCGATTATCCTTGTTTAGCATAATTAATTTAATTATTATTAGTGGCGGATCTAAACCAATAATCTTGGATAAGTCAAAATAATACACTCAATTTCTACATGTAATTACTATCACTAATATAACAAAATTTATGTATGAAATTCTCACTCGAATCTTACAAAACAAGTCCTCTAATTTAACAATTGGATCATGAATACCATGTTTTAGAATATGTGAAGAAGTCGAATATGTGTTGCTTTCATCTTTAGGACTATCTTCCCTTTTATAACTTTTGAAAAATGAATCTATATTCTTCATCAATAGACATAGTAGATAATTTTTTCTTTTATATTCATAAAAAATAACTATACAAAATGCTTATGAGATAAAAAATAATATTATTAAATTAATATTTCACTATTAAATAAAACAAGATAGTAAAAAAAAAATTCTTTAAAAATGGAACAAAATAAATGAGAAATAAGAGCATAAATACTTATATCGTGTATATAAAAATTTCTATCTATCTCAGCTTCTCATCAGCTTATACCTTAATTTATGTGACCTAGATCATTATTAAAGAAAAGAGATATATGTTACTAGATGATGATAATTCTTGATACACAAAAACAATTGGCATATTATCATTTATATGATCACTAATTCATATAAATTTAATCATTATCTTCATGATTATTTTCATAATCAATTTAATTTATCATTACAAGAAATATTTCATTTCATAAACCATATATACTTCATCTCAATTTAAATGCTAATAAATCAAACCAACTCTTTCATTTCATTTACTTAATATCCAAATATAATATAATACTCAAATATAAAAAAAAGAGTGAAAGATAAATCAATTTTAGCATTTAAAAATCTTTAAAAACTCATTTATTTGAAGTTCATAAAATACTCTCTCGCGCAGCCAACTTTCGGTTTGCTCAACAAATCAAATACATTTTGAAATCCACTGAGATAGAATTATACTCGTTCAACCAGGGCCTTAATACAATGAGTGCATTTTGATTAGGGGTGGCAAAACGGGCAAGTCCGACCTGTCTATGGCCCGTAAAAAACGGGATGGGCCGGACTGGCCCGTCAAATTGAAACGGGCCAACAATCACAACTTATCCCCTATTGAACAGGCTAACGGGCTAGACCGAGCTGGCCCGTCCACTTTTTTTTCTTTTTTTTAATTTTTTTAAAACTTTTTTAATTTGTTTTTAATTTTTAATTTTTTAAAATTTGTTTAAATTTACATATAAATTATTATTAAAGGCATATTTAATCAAATAAAATATTTTTAAAATTTTCAATTGATTAGTTAATGTTTTTAATTGGATAACTTAAAATAATTATTCAATTTACATATTAAATTATTCAATTATAACTAATAATTGAAACTTAATTTGTAGGTGTTAATCATTTAAATTATAATACTATTATATATTTACATATTTAAAAATATAAAAAATAATCTTTTTAATTACTTTTATTTTATTTTATTTTTTTAAAACTGGCCAACGGGCCAAGACGGGCTGGCCCGTACTTTAGCCCATCAAGTTGATGGGTTGGACGGGACGGGCCAAAACGGACTGACGAGTTGAAAACCATTCGATCCGCGAAAATAATAGTATAAGGTTTCATAGGTGTATGGCAACGGGGCGGGACGAGCACGAGTTTCGCTATCCCATACTCATCCCCATAAAAAGAATTCATCCACATCCCATACCCAAACCCAACGGGTATTAAACTTTTGACTCATCCTCATCCCCACCGGGTAACGGGTATAATCTCGTACCCATACCCATACTCATTTTCTTACTATTTCAATATTAATTTTAATTAATTTTTATAAAAAAAAAATTATGATAAAGGAAACATAATATTATCAAATATTCAATATTAGAATGATGATTGTTTCTTTGATATCAAATACTTTAAAATAAATTATAATTTTTTACATTTTATATTATAATACCAAATAAAATTTCATGAGAACTAAAACAATTATTAAATTTGCAAACATTAATGAAACATAATTGATAAAAATTTAAAATATTTTTTAAAAAATATAAAAGAAAAACAAATATTCAAATTAAAATATATTTTAAATGTTTGTTTACTTCAATCTTTTAAATTCTAATAAATATTTTTTTTATACACTAATAAAAGTTATAATAAATCATTTGATCAAAATGATACAAAGAACATAATTGATATTTTAAATGTTTGTTTACTTCAATCTTTTAAATTATAATAAATCTCTTTTTTATACACTAATAAAAGTTATAATATATCATTTGATCAAAATGATATAAAGAACAAATAATAATCATAATAAAAGTTTAAAATAAATTATAATTGCTTACATTTTAGATTATAATACCAAATAAAATTATGAGAACCAACACATTTATTAAATTTACAAACATTAATGAAACCTAGTTAATAATATTTAATAATATTTTTTTAAAAATATAAACGAAAAACAAATATTCAAATTAAAATATATTTTAAATGTTGGTTTACTTCCATCTTTTAAATTCTAATGAATCTCTTTTTTATACACTAAAAAAAGTTATAATACATCATTTGATCAAAATGATACAAAGAACAAATAATAATCATAATAAAAGTTTAAAATAAATTATAATTTTTTACACTTTAGATTATAATACCAAATAAAATTTCATGAGAACCAACACATTTATTAAATTTACAAACATTAATGAAACCTAGTTGATAAAATTTAAAAATATTTTAAAAAAAATATAAAAGGAAAACAAATATTCAAATTAAAATATATTTTAAATGTTTGTTTACTTCAATCTTTTAAATTCTAATGAATCTCTTCTTTATACACTAATAAAAGTTATAATACATTACTTAATCAAAATGATACAAAGAACAAATAATAATCATAATAATAAAATTTTAACAAATATCTTGTATCTTTTGAACTTCAATTATGTTGGATGGTGATAAAAAAATATTAATGACAATTACATTAAATTTGTATATTGTAGTAAATAAAAGTTATTTATACAATTATAGTGACAAAATTACAGTATGATTGATAATGAGTTAAAAAAAATAATTAAATAAAATATATCGAAATAGTATTCTACATAATGAAAATAAACAAGAAATAAAAATATTAAAAAATTAACAAATGTTTAAAAACAATTTGAGAGACTATTGAAAGAAATCGCACAAAGAAAAACAAATGTATAATCAAGGATATGATAAGTTGAAAAATATCTTAGAGATCTAAGAAAACTTTTCAAATATCAACATATATACTCAGTAGTTGAGAAATAACAAAAAAATATTTTAGTGAAATAAAAAAGTTATTAAAATGAAACAAAAACTAATAATAAGAATAATAAGTAAATGATTTTTTTATATTACCTAGTAAACGAAATATTTGTGCTATTAAATACTTAAATTGAGAGTATTAAACATTTTCATGTGAAAGAAAAATATACATTAAATAAAAGTATTAAAAAATAATAGAAATATTTAAATGTGAGACATAAAAAAATTTAATTAACATACATATTTTTAACATAATTACATAAAGATTATGGTAAGATGAACAATATAATTGAAATGCGAATGAGTTTCATGACAAACCAAATAATTAGAATAAATAAAAAATAATATATATATATATGGTTATTTAATTAATTAAGAATATTTTAATAATTTAAACGGGAACGGGTAATATGGCGGGGATATGTACATCACCATATTCATCCCCATAGCCAATTGAAAAAGTCGGGGATTCCCCATATCCATACCCATACCCATACCCATACCCATATCCATACCCAGTCAATGCGGGTATTCCCCGTCAAAACGGGAACGGGTTCGGGCAATACCTACGAGGACGGGTTTATTTGCCATCTCTATGTATATGTCTAATTAGATAATAAATACTTTAATTTTAGTAAGGCTTAAATACCTTTTTCGTAGTGTGTGTTGGGGATGATCATCATTTTTACCAAATGTTTAAAATGGTCATCATTCTCGCAATTCGTGTTTAATTTAGTCTTTTTGTGTAACGTCGTTTAAATCAGTAACAGAGCACTGTACATGTGACACTATTTATATTACGTTATATTACGTTGTATTATGATGTATTACATGTACTGTACAGTCGGGTTATTAACGTCAAAATTTCAATTTGGGACAAAATATGCAATTAGGTATATATTGTCGCTGCAATTAGGGATTGTGGTTGGTGGGAGGCCATCTATGATTCTCGAATTTGCAAAGTAAGTAATTGGACTAGACGATTTGTTCGTTCGATTTTAACTTTTCAGATAATCATCATCGACAAGGTAAGTGTTTTTCTTGGGTTTAGGCTTTTCGGGATTGGTTGAGGTTTGTGAAGAGCAGGCTGATGGTGAGGTTGGGAAAATGAATGGGGAGGTTGAAGATGTCAGAACCTTTCGGCCACTAGTAGTTAGCAAGCAGTAGTCATGTTGTTCCCCAACTGCTAGAGTTGAAGATCCAGCCCCAACAAACACTCCAGACACAAGATACTTCTCTAAAATCCAAGGATCGCTCACGGAGAAGATTGCAATCACTTTCTTAAAATGCTTTATATGCGTGTTTAAAATCTCTTCCACGCAGGGACAGATATGCTTCACTAAGTATGGTTGCAACACTAATTTCTGATTTTCTAATAAAGAACGATAAATGACAGCAAACTTGACTGCTTTTATGGCAGAAGACAATCCTCCATTCATTGCTGAGGTGCCTTTAATGTATTTATCAAAACAAATGATAAATGACTTTGTTTCTTCATAAGCCCAAAGCATGAGTTCTGAGGTACACGGAGAAGTCTCTCCACACAACATCACAAAGCTCCTTGTTGCTTGAGAAATGATTGAGAACACGAACCTTGCAAGTTCCCTTATATATAACTCACATGAAGATAACTTTGCCGACTGTAAATTATTTGTTCTGGTCACAATACGCAAATGATAATGCTTGAGCAATAGATAATAGCAAGTTGATAATCACCCAGTCTGCAAAGTTTAGCTAGTGCCCTCTGAAGTTCCGGTCCTGCTGTTCTTTTATTCTCAGCTATTTGTGCCAACTGTTCTTTTATTCTCGTTGAACCATCAACATTGGAGGAAGGAGGAAGTGCTGCAATAGTGTTGCCATCAATGATTATGACCAGAAGTAAAGGAAGAAGATTAGGACTGCGATATACCTATATAATGGAATTGCGGGAAGAAGATTGCGGCAAGGCACCAATACGAATTGAGAATAGAGGAAGAAGACTACAGGATGGCACCAACTGCCCAACAATTCATTTTCAAAATCCTAGTTCACTTATTTATCCCCAACTATCTAATTACTACACCTGTACTGTACACCTAATGCACCACAATTCAACGTAATACAAACAGTATCACCTGTAAAGTATTCTGTTACTAATTTAAACAACGTCACAACAAAGGGACTAAATTAAACACGAATTACGAAGATGAGGACCATTTTAAACATTTGGTAAAAATGAGATCTCCCGCAACAAACATTACGAAAATGAGAACGAAAAATATATTTAAGCCTTACTAAAATTAAAGTATTTATTATTTAATTAGACATATACACCTATGAAACTTTATACTATTATTTTTGCGGATCAACTAGTTCGTTAACCCAATTTAACGAAAAAGGTATTTAAGCCTTTTAGTAAAATATAATGCACACCGTTAAAAAAAAGCTTGTGAAAACTTTAATTTTGTAATATTAAAAATAAAATCTGAGTAAATACTTGATTTGATATAATAAGAATAAAAATATAATCTTAATATCAAAATTTGTTATTTTTTTTTAAATTCGTTTAAATTTTATTAATAACTAAAGTAATTATCGTGCATTTTTATTATACAAACTTTAATATTCATATTAATATTTAAAAAATAAACTGAAGATTTTAAATTTAGATATATTTTTAAAGATATCATTGAGAACAGAAACACTTTAATTAATAAATAAATAAATACATTAGATGTAGTTATTAATTATCATAAAATTATAATCAACCAAATTTTTTACTTTTTAATTGTACAAAATTATCAATAGACCAATTCAAAGGTTTGGAAAGGGTAATGATTAGATAACTTCTTTTTTATACCACTTTTATTACCACTCTAAGTGGCAAGTGTATTAAGCCATTTAAATATAATATTTAATTTATAAATAAATTTAAATTAAGTTAGAGCAATTAAGTTTGTATATCCCCGCGTGGACTTTGAAATGAAAAGTTGGAACCCTAATATTCACATTTCAACATTTTCGAAAAATCAAGTTCTCATCCTTAGCGCTTCTCTATTCTCTGCTTTTCTACTCTACTGTTCAAAATCAAATTCTTCCATCTATCCCATCTCGGAAGTCCAATTTTTTGAAAGTCAAAAGTTGTCCAACAAAACCCCATGGTTACAAGAAAAGTTATATTTTCACAATTTAACATAAGTCAATAAAAGATAATTTTGTAATAAAACACAATTAAGACATTAGATTGTCAATGAAAAATAAAATACTGCAACATTTTTTTTCATTCAAAACGTTACAGTTATAAATGATTTTTTCATATGTTTTCGATTTTTTTTTCTTTTGCTATGACAAACAAATATAAAAGATTAATATCTTTTAGTTAAATTTTTTAAATAGTAGATTTGTATATCTTTCATATAATATCTTGGTCAAAATTTCCCACTTTTGTTCAATGTAATTTACAATAGATTACACATATTTTTAACACAAGTAAGTATTTCCGAAAATGGAAATTACGGTTCCAAAAAAAAAAAAAAAACACATTCCCTGTAGAATTACATGAGAGAGAGACCTGGCTAGAGGAGAGTCTCTTCAAATACTTCAAAGATACAAACCTTTTGCAGTTTGAACGTTTTTATAAGTTATTGATTAATGTTTACAAGTATTTTTGGATTTATATCTTTGAGACTTTTAAATAAATTTAGACTTAATTAATCTATATATATATATATATTTATTTTTCCATACTCAATTTATAAATATACTTAATAAATAAATTTAGGAATTAAACATAATAGTTAAAATGTTAAAAAGTATACTTTTTTTTATTTAAAATTTATCTCTACTAAAATCTTAGGTTTATTATTAGTGTCCTAAACTTTCCTCGTACTAATCTTGTTCAAGTGTAACACCCTAAGTAAGTATATCATCTTTGAATTAAAGTATTATAAACATACTATCAAGCATAATCAAACTATTAAGTATATAATATATATATTTACAATCTTCAATGAGAATTTTATAATTTAAAATTTTCATCAAGATGATCTATTCAATACAAAGTTTATATACTAAAACTACAATTATATATGAAGAAGAAGATGAACCCAAAAGCACCCCTATTTTGTTTATTATTATAATAATAATAATAATAATACTAATTAATAATAACTCATATTTCATTTTAATATAATTAACATTAATTATATTTTATTTTAAATTATTTTTATGATTAAGGAAAACATAGTAATCATCTATATTTATCAAATAAAATATCTTTTTTAAATTTATCAAATCTATATATATCTATAAGTAATTTTTATAAACTTTTATTTTAAATATGAACATTTCTCACCATTTTATTTTTAATCCAAACAATTTTATTTTTATCTCTTTTTTTCCTTCAAATTCATTCTCTCAAATCCATCCATAAATTAACTCTGAATGACACTAACTTTTGTCGTTAATAACAAAGCTAAACTTTAAATGATTTACACTCCACATCACACTATTTTATTTTATTTTTCTATCTATAAAAACCTATCACAAACATTCATTTCTTCAATATGTGTACGAAAAAGCTCTTCAACAAAGAAAAAAGATATATCAAAAGTCCAACCATGTCATCATCAGTTAGGAGTGTTTCACTTCTGTGGGTGCTTCTGCTGTTGTTATTATCAGCAAACAATGCGATGGCACTTGTTAAAGTCACAAATTCTTTGGGCGGAGATTTGGACTTAACCCTTTATTGCAGCAGTTTTGGTCCTTCACTCCACCTTATTCGCCCAGGAACTTTCTCTGAGTTGAATTATTCTGGTGGTAACCCATCTGGGAAGTCACCATTCTTATGTTTCTTTCAATGGCGAGGTGGATTTCAGAGCTTTGATATGTGTGTGGCAAGTGAAGGTGGAGGTTGCAAACAGTGCAATTGGTTTATAGGTCCAGAAGAACCATGTAGGTATGAAGGTGCCAACAAAATCTGTGGTAGATGGAATTAAACTATATTTTCTTCTTAATATATCTTAATAAGTGCTCTTCCTGTTGGGATTGAGAACTTCAATGTATTAATTACTCTCTTTTATCATCTAATGAAGAGTCATTAGGTTTGAGTTTATATTTGTGGTTTGAATGTTGAGTTCAAGCTTTTCTTTGTGTGATTGAATATGGCTCTTAATTTTATTTGAAATATAGTTATCAACTCATTTTTGTTTTTTCTTTCCCCATGTGTCTTTTTATTGTGAGTTACGTTTTCCATCACCAACAAGATTTGAGCTGGAATGCCATTAATTAACTAATTAAATTACCAGACATAAAACTTTGGGCAGTGCTACAGTTTTCAATAAAAATGTTTAAATATAAAAAAAAAAAACTACACTACATTTTTAATTAGTTACAAAAGTCAAATAATGGTTTTTTTTTTCAGATAAGACATAATATTAATGTATTTTTAACTTATTAGGAATTTAGTTACCGATAGGAAAAAAAAAATTAATTGTTGGTTTGTCCCAAGTTTGGTTTAAAAGTTTCAAGTTTGTCTTGATTAAGGATGTCAAAATATTGTACTCACGGGTATCTGCGAATAAAACTCGCAAGATAGAAATGAATATTGTAAATGGATACATGCGGGTAATGAAAACGGAAATTTTTTATATCCACATGTTAACGGGGTCGGTACGACTATCATGATATCTGAACCCGTGGATATCCGTATCTACTATACTCTAATTAAATTTTAAAAAATTAAAAAACATGATTAAAACATTAACATATTGATTTTGAATAGATTATTTTTTATCAATTGATTTTAAAAAAATCTCCATTTTTTTTGTAAACTATCATTCAACAATGTTTAACTAGGTTAATTGAACTTTGTTTAAAATCTATAAATGTTATGTATTGTATTTTTTATTTGAATTTATAGTTAAAATATATATTTTTTTTTAATTATCCGCAAGTACTTGTGAATATCCGTGAATATTAAAAAAAAATAAGCGGGGTACCCACATAACAGATACCCACATGGATGTGGAGACGAATACGGGACAAATATTTATCCAGCAGACAGTATATATAAGAGCTACTACCCATACTCCACCAACTTTGTCTATTGACGTCCCTATTCCTCACTCAAATCTTTACTTAAATGAAATCTTAATTTTTTTAAAATTGACCAAATTGGGTCCTTACCATTAGTACCTTGCAAACAACCTTAAATGCATGTCAGATGTACATTTGTAGTTTTTTTTCATTTTTTTTAAATTTAATTTTTAATTTCTTTTTGAAAAAGAAATTTGTTGTGCATTTGTCAGTTCTCTTGGGTGTCATATGTTAATATTAATGTCAATTATCATTATTTTGTATTCAATTTCGTACCTACAGATTAAAATTAACTTTTTAAAATTTAATATTTCTATAATTATTTTTAAGCCAACTTTAACAACTTTACTGGATTTCATTTAAATAAATTACTTTCAATATTATAAAAAATATAGATTTATAATATAGTAATTCTAAATACTTACTTTTTTAAATGAAACTTAAATTTATTTAATAATATAATAATATTTTTATATGATAAATAACAAAGTATCTTCTCACTTAAAATTAAATTAATGTAAACAAATGTTTGTCTAACTTAAAAATATTAAAATTTAAAATAAACATAACTTAAAAAAACATGTTTTGTTATATAGTTAAAAAAAATAAAAATATACAATAACTGACATAATTAATATCTAAAATTTAAATTTAAATTTAAATTATTTTTATTTTTATTATTATAATAATAAAACAATTTAATATATAATTACTTTGATTATTTTAATTGAATATGTAAAAAATTTCAGTTTTAATAAGAATATCATTATAACATCTGTCTATTTCCTATTTTTGGGTTCACATTTCTATTTCCAATTTATCCTTTAATAAGTAATTTTTTTAAATTAAATTATTATTTTACCAGTTTATCTTTAATGTAACCATTTTATTTTATTGAACTATTTTTTTCATTTAACTTTTCTTTTTAATTAATATTTTTTAAACTAAAAGAAGTATGTTTAATAAAAAATATTACCCACAAAATCAATAAATAAAATATTTATAATAAAATTTAGAAAAATATTTATATCAAGAATATATCTTAAATTTTGTTTAGTAACAGCAGACATTGCAATAACTTCTACAAGTCTTTTCCGTGACACGAAAATCTGAATCTGATATATATATATATATATATATATATATATATATATATATATATATATATATATATGAGGAAACTTTAAAGCTTTTATTATAGACAACGAAATATGAAAATAACTAGGTAAAGTTGATGTTGAAAGTATTAAAAAGCAAAAATAAAATGTACTCTAATTCCTTAAAATCGTAAGAAAAATTATATGTTCATTAAAAACAAATAGAAAGGCTTTATATCGTGTTTGAATAAAGAATTTTAGCAATTTCATAGTATTTGGAATACTTATAATTGAATTCTCAATATTTTTTAAGTATTGTTTAAATGGAGTAATTAAAATATTATAAATTTTAATTTTCTTATTCGATAAAATAATTTAATTTTTTTTTTAAGAAAATAGTCTATTGAGAAATGAATTGATGAAGTCGTCGTCACTAACAGCGTTAACTTTTTTAATCTATCAAACAAACAGGAGCCACGTGTTAGCACATCTATGCCCTTCTCTCCCATCCCCCACCCTTCTTGGTTGCTCCTCCCTTCCCCCAACCGTCCTCGCCACTCCCTCCCACACCACCTATTTTCAAGTATCTGACCAATGTGGTTGAATAGTTTTTTTTTACCCTTAACAATGTTTTAAGTAGTTTTAACCAATTATTTCAATTTATTTAATCGATTAAATTTGATTTATACATACAAATATATTAATAATTTATTCTTCAAGTTACCATAGTGACAGAGATTATTAAGAAGATTTTATTAAGACATTGTAATGCTTATAACAGTGTTTTGAACACATTACAACATATTGATTTAAACATGAATTTAATTAATAACTATACTAAGTTAACTAAAATATAACCATAGTTTACGAAATGTGTGGTAATAAAAAAAATAGATAAATGTAAGTGGAAGTATAAAATAATTTTAATTATAAATAAATAGTTATCCCAAATTTTCTTTCTTTCATAGTATAAGTTTTTTATTATTATTATTTATTGATTCTTTTATTTTTCTTTTAAATTTCGTGTTAATTAATTAATTCATTCAATTAAATCTTTTTAATAAAAATAATTTTAGTTTTAGGAAAACATGTATTTTAATTTTTTTTATAATATAAGATTTCTATTACTATTGATATTTTATTATTCTTCTTATTTTAATGTTAATAATTCACTCATTCAAATTTAATCTATAAAAATAATTTTAATTATAAATAAACATTTATAGCAAATTTTCTTTCTATTATAATATAATTTTTTTATCACAGTAATTATTAATAGTTTATTATATTTCTAATTTTTATGTTAATTAATTAACTCAATCAAATTTATTACTTTTATTACACACTTATTTTTATTTTTATCTCTCTTCTTAGTTACCATGTAATACATCCTATTTACATGATATCATAATTAGTTTTAAAGTATAGTATCTATATATTAAGAAAATTATACTTTGACTATCATTTCTTGATTTTTATCCTTTATTCTTTAGTATGAGTCATCCATTGATTTTTAAAAAAAAAAAAAAAATAGGAGATACATCAATCAATAATTTACATTAAGTCATGTTAGAGAGTAAAAGATGAAAGTCAGAAATAATAGTCATATCTGATATTTTCAAAGAATACAAATTTTCTCATACTCATTGTCTCTTATTTTACATATTCAAATTTTCTTCTGACTTGAGAAAATATTTTGCATATAGATCTTCTCTTGTGTTTTTCTTACTATCAGAGACATTGCAAATTCTGACGCTATTTTTTCTGCAAATGAATCTACTATACAAAGGCTGAAAATCAATGACCTATGGTTGAAGGACAAAAATGTCTTTTCATTTTGGATTTGGTCTGAATCAAATGCTTGAAGGCGTTTAACTATAACGTATTACATTATATAATATGATATGATATCAAGATGATTGACGAGACTTCATTATAATATTTATTAACGTTGCAAGTTCTAGTGGCACTTAAATTTAGATAGGTAACGAAAGAAACTTAAATCAAAAGTTTTAATTTATTAGGTACTAATTCATTATTTAATTAAATGAATATGAAAGGAAGGGATGGAATGATTATAAGAAAATTCTTTATTACTACCTAATTTTATAAGTTAATTTACAGAATACAAAATATAACCTACTATATGATTAACTCGTCTCGACTATTTGCTTCATAAATAGATAAATGTAAGTGGAAGTATAAAGTAAGTATAGGTAGGGTTATTATTTGTCTTTATAATTGAAATGAAGAACATCATGGGTTCCATTTATAGCATTTGCGAATGCCTTTTTCGTACCTACATGGTCCATCTTTATGGATATACCAATGGCAGTCTAAACATATATCGAAATCCCTACTTTGATCAAATGCATTAAAATACAACAAAGGACTATTTCCCCATTGACAGGAACAAAAGAACAGTGTTGTCCTGAAAAAGTTAGTTCCAAAACTCCATTTGTAGCTTTGGTTAACAGGGAGAAAGTGCAGTCCAACATCATCATCTTTTGATTTGCAGTGAAGGTTTAGATTTTCATTTCCCTCCAAACTGTTTGTAATCACCACACTAGCTGGGTCTGCCCATGCCAACGTAACCATGCAAAACAAGAGAACGCTTTTCGCAAACAGAGACATTGCAAACTCTCACACTCTTTCTCTGGTGACGTATCTGTTTTATACAGAGGTTCAAAAACAATAGGGTGAAATATGTTTGGATCCCTCAATTTTCAGTAAAATTTAGAATTAGTCTCTCTTCAAAACTTTTAAACTTTTGATTAATTTAGTCATTTATCTTTAAAAATATATGAATTTGTTCCTTTTAACTAAATTTTATTAAATTTATATGACGTTTCAAGCGCATTTCATGATAGTATTTGAATTGTTTACACCATTTGACACATTTTCGCTTCAATGTTAACTCAAATATTTTCATAAAACACGTTTAAAATATCAAATAAACTTAACAAAATTTGGCAAGAATGACTAAATTCACGCATTTCTAAAGATAAAAGACTAAATTAGTATAAAGTTTCGAAGATTGACTAATTCCAAAATTCACTGAAACATGGAGGACCAAAAACACGTTTAACCCAAAACAATAACCTATTTAAGGACAAAAATATCTTTTCATTTTGTATTTGATAATATTAGATTAGGGATGACAAAAATATCTACGACTGCGAATATCTGTGGATAAAATCTATGACAAATAGTTAGTACTTATAAGTATTTATTGTTTACGGATAAGGAGTATTTTAATATCCGTTTATAAATGGGTCGAATGTAGGGATGTCAACGGGCCAAGTATGGTAAGAGTAGTAGCTCCCTCGTACCCTACCCGCTGGATAAGTATCCACCATGTACCCGTACCCATATCCGTCGGGTATCCGTTATGCGGTACTCGCATAATGTTTTAATATCCACGGATATTCACGGGTACCTGCAGGTATTTACAAAAAAATAAAAAATAAATATTTTTAATCACAAATTCAACTAAAATACAATACATAATACTCATAAACTTTAAACAAAGTTCAAATAACTCATTTAAATAGTGTTGAATGACAATTTATAAAAAAATGATTTTTTTTTTAAACTAACTGATAAAAGAATAACTCATTCAAAATAAATGTTAATATTTTTATCATATTTTTATTGTTTTAATTTAAATAGAGTATAGTAGGTATGAGTATTTACAGATACAAATACTATGATACACGTACTCACCCCGTTAACATGGGGTATTAAAAATACATGTACCTGTTACCTACGGGTATTATTTACAATATTCATTTTCTACCTGCTACGAATTTTATCTGTGGATACTTGCGAGTACGAATTTTTTTGACATCCTTAGTCGGATGCGAATATCATATTATTCGTATACATGGATACTCGTTACCCCAAAAAATTAAAATTTAATTTATATTTTATTAAGTTAGATTTAATTAAAATTAAAATTTAATTTATATTTTATTAATTTAAATTTAATGGAAATTAATATTTAATTTAATTTATATTGTATGATGTCAAAATGATCGGCGAGAATTTATTATATTATTGATTAACATTCCAAACTACGGTGCCACTCTAATTAATTTATTTAAATTTTATTGATGAAAATAATTATTTTTAATTTAATTAATTCATTTAAATTTTATTGATAAAAGTAATTTTATTTATAGTAAAATATTTATCCCAATTTTTCTTTCTTTTATAACATAAATTTTCTTATCATTATTAATTATTGATATTTTATTATTTATCTAATTTTTGTATTAATTAATTCATTCATTCATTCAAATTTCATTGATAAAAATAATTTTAATTATAGGTAAATATTTACTCCAAATTTTCTTTATTTTATAATATAAATTTTTTATCACTATTAATTATTGATATTTTATTATTCTTTTGACCTCTATACTCACTAAAAAAAATTAATATTCAGTGGAGGTTATTTTATGGAGGTCAGAAAAATCCTCTACAAATTATCATAATTCGTAAATTGTCTGGAGCGCAGAAAATAATGGAGGTTTTAGTTCTTTCTTGCAGAGATT
>Ga0214542_1006767_pt1 | contig 20584 bp, 11 predicted proteins | sample CNSS1metaG_FD_160096 | JGI IMG/M metagenome (GOLD analysis project Ga0214542, IMG submission 160096) | Root nodule microbial communities from cowpea collected in UCLA plant growth center, Los Angeles, California, USA - CNSS1 | ecosystem: Host-associated > Plants > Roots > Nodule | place: USA...
TTGTATTTTATTGATATACTCTATATATAGAGCAAAATATAACAAATATCAAGTATAAAATATTTATAATATCTCACTCCTAATCTAAAATAATAACAAATTTCTAAAACTGACACATATCTCTAAACTGAAATATTTTCTAAAAACTAATTTAAATAAAAAGGATATTAAGTAATATTCTCAACAATGTAGATGCTCTGTTTATGTTTTATTGTTGAAGCGCTTTTGTTTAAATATGGCAATTATATGTGCAGGTGATTGTGGAGAAAGCTGACAGAACTGACATTCCTGACATTGATAAGAAGAAGTAAATGATTTTTTCATGTTATGCTACTAATAATCGTTTTCCCACATTTGGATATATGAAGCATGTTTGAATGTTTGAAATATGTTTGTTACATGAAATGCTTAAAAAATTAACGATGAACTCATACAATTCTTAGTAGTACAATGAATCTATTTTATTTTACCTTGGCCAAGCCGTAAGTTGTTGGTAATTTGATTTATGAATGGAAATTCTGCGAATGCATGTCCAGAATGGCTATGAACATGTGCAGGAATGGTTATTGCTTAGTACTCTCAATTTTTTAGAATGAATTTGGTTTGCTTTAGTTTGAAGGTCATTCTTAATCGAAGAAGTCGTGGTAATTTGATTTGTGAATGGGACATTCTGCGAATATGAATATTGTTTTTTTCTAATCCAACAATCTCTTTTGACAGTGAAATTACCTACGAGATACAGTTCGATAGTTTTTTAAGTTTATTTTGAACATTGGAGAGTGTAAACTAGAGATAAGTTTGAAAATTGGAGGACCAGACATAGTTTTCTTTCAATGTTCCTGCGTTCATGTTGATCTGATACTGTGCGTTAGTGGATTCTCAGTTGCTTCACTTGTTGTTGTCATTATGCAGATACCTTGTCCCTGCTGATTTAACTGTTGGCCAATTTGTTTATGTTGTCCGCAAAAGGATTAAGCTCGGTGCAGAGAAGGCTATTTTTGTTTTCATCAACAACACTCTACCTTCAACTGGTAAGTATCCAGTCATGCCGAATGATGTTTTTACCTTTTTAGCAATGATTATGTACTGATTCCTTGGTGTTGCAGCTGCTCTGATGTCTGCTATTTATGAGGAAAATAAGGATCAAGATGGCTTTCTTTACATGACTTACAGTGGAGAGAACACCTTCGGATCCCACTAGGCATAATACATGTTAACTTCTGTAAATAAATCCTGATATTCTCTGCACCCAATTGTCAGTGCACGGCCCCTTTTTAGTATTGTTATCCTACACTTTGATTAAGCTTGTTATCTTTGAATTATGATTTGATTATCAATGCATGTTCTTTTGGAGAATTCTGTTTGTTACCAAGCATTGGAGTCGTGTTGCTGGGTTTTAGTAGCGTTGGTATACTTTTTTTATACTGCTTTTTGGGTGAAAAGTATAGAAGAGCACTATTTTAGGAACAAATTAATGGGGAGGTAATATCCTGTAACGAGGTTTCGAGGTTGTCCGAACTTAGGGTATTTCTTTCTACATTTTGTTAACTTCTTGTGGATTTAGTTTTCTGGAATCTAAAATATATTTTTCAGAACGAATGGGACATTGGACTAAAAAATAAAGTTTCTTTACTTAAAAAGACTAAACAGTAATTTACATTGAAAGAAAAATCTATCAATCTTTGATTAATGTTTTCTCTCTGACACCGATCCACTTTATATTGGGCTCCCATAGTCAATGATTCAGCGATTCGCAAGACATATATCAACCCACTAGTCTTAAGTGATTTTACTTAGGATATATTCTCTTGCCAATGAAGTTTTTTTTTTTTCTTCTTTTGAAAAATGGATTAAAACTAATGAATGGAAAATCTTATATCGGAAAAAAATATGTACACTGGACGGTTTCTTTCCCCGTTTATTAATGGAAATATTAAATAAATTAATAAAAAATAATATTTTCCCACCCGATTTTGTTGGGGTCCAAATTAATATAGTCTAGAATGAAATGAAAGGTAGATTTGGATCCTCCCAACTGTTTGGATTTCCTCTCCCTTGAATTGGCTTTTGATGCATGTGAAACACATTTTTTAATCTTCTGCACACGCGCTTCCATGATCCAGTGTTCATTGATTTCAGATGCACAATTCTTTAATTATTTTGATCCAGTGTTCATCGATTCCAGATGCACAATTCCTTAATTCTTTTGAACTCATAATTGAATATATTATATCTTTGTATCTTATATTATTTTTCATATCGAATCAAACAGCAGGTAAGATACAAAATATCATTGTTCAGTTTTAGAATGTGTATATAATTGTTCAGTTTTAGAATGTGTATAATAATTTTCATAACTATTCCTAAGCATGAAAAATTGGGATCTTAAATTTATTGTTTTGGATTCAAAAAATAATAAAGAGGTTTAATTACTTATTTATGATGGGTCTGATCCAGTTTGATTAATATAATAGAAACTCCAAACAAGAACCCTAATTAAGACTAAAACCCCAATGGAAAATCACAATATGATATCTTCTCTTATTCGTGGGGAATTTTTATTCTGTTTTGAAACATAAATTCTAAATCCCCAATTAAAAATTCAAACAGCAGAGACAGAGCAGAGAGATTTTACATTTTTAAAATTTTAAAATTTTTTTGAGGTTTGTTAAAATTTTTAAATCATATACGTATTCGGTGAAAATTAAATTAATTATATTTTTATTTCTTTTTAAAAAGTATAAAATCTAATGCTAAATAATAAAACATAAAAATAAAAATAAAAAAAAAAAAAATATTTATATATATATATATATATATATATATATATATATATATATTCTTTTTTGTTGTTTTTTTAATTTTTCATCTATTGTACTCATTTGCTTTCATCTTTTTTTTTTGAAAAAAAAAAATTAGATACAAATTTATTATTTTTACTCTCATTTCTTATATATTATCCTTTGCTTAACAATTGTATTTCTCTTTTGTCTCATTTAATATTGAAATATTATTATTAATAGTTAATTTTTTTTATTTGATGAATCTTTGTATATTATTTTTTATGAAAAGAAAAGAAAAGTTAATATATATGTTTTTTCATAACTACTTTTTAATTATAATTTGATTATTAGAGTTTTTTAGTAATTATTTCTCCAAACTTTCAATTAGATTACGATCAATTATTTTAAAATTTTTATTTTTCAAAAATATGTATATTAATATACAATAAAAGAATAAATTAATCTTTTTAAACATAGTAAAAAGGAAGTTATAGATGAAGATTAAAACAAACATATTCAACAACTCTTGCATTATATTAAAGATTTAATTAGAAAAGTGAGAGGTGAGGAGGTTAATGTTAATTATTTGAAAGGTGATATAAGAAACATTCTGAAGTAAGAATATATTATTGGAAGAAAAGGATCACATTAGCAAAACTTATTTAGACCTCGAAATAAATGATCAGAGACATTTCAACAAGTGATTATAGACTTTTCTAAATAAAAGATCCATGAAAGCACATACAAAACGATACTGGTGCCCAAATTCTTGTTCTTGCGGGAGTATTTTCGGGATATAGTGCCATAATCCTCCATGGCACCAATACAACTATTGCACCCCATTCATCATCAGCCCAACTTGGTGCTTCGCTCCCCAGCTTTCACTCTCTGTGCCGTGGATACAATAAAAGGAGACTATATTAATTGTTAAACCTTTTATAGATTTGTTTAGGAACCTCATTTTTCATTACCGGGAACAATGGCGCAGTAAATCATTGCTACATCTTAACAAACTTCGTGAGGGAGGCCTAGTAATTAACTTTTTCACCGATGAATCAGTATCTCGAATATATTATAATCCTGGGCACACATAAGAAAGCATTTGCCTTGAAAAATAATGTATTTGCAACATCAATCGGGCACGTGCCCATGAATCAGAGGAGATCCAAGAATCATGCCGTACCTTACCTTACATAGTATGTTTGGTCACAATTTCTACGTTTTAGATGTGATATGTTATTTAATAAGTTATAGCAGTTACAGCATCTACCCAAATGTGATTTTTGGCAAATTATAATAAAATTAAATAGAAAACTTGATGCAGTAATGGTCAGAGACATGGGTAGTACCTCGTGTGACTCAGTTGTCGGTATTAGGCGTAGAAAGAGGAGTTAAACTGAACAGAAGTGAGAGCTGAATCAATACATTGTTTATTCTTTTCCTGATATATCTTTTATGTTTTCGTAGCAGCACTTGCCGATTCACCAATTTGAATATTGCCGCTTGGTTAAGCAAAGTTTGTGATGCATCTTTGTTAATTTTTAATTCTCAACCTTGTCACGTTGTAGTGATACTTTGGCCAGCTTTGTAAGTTAGTTATCCTTTAGACAATGTGAATTTGGTATTTGTCGTTTATTATTGTGATGGAACCACCTTAGTCCACTTCTATCCAGGCATGCATTTCCCTTGCCCTGTTTCTTCTACTTAATTTATTATAATAGCACTCAATCATTGCGTTATCATACGCCATTTGTGGGAAAAATAACACACATCAAAATCAGAGATTAAACAAAAGAGAACCCTGTTGAGCTTTGCGGGCACAACAACATTAGCTAGCATCTGGTCATAAAAACTTTGAACTGCTTCTAGCATCAACTTCGTGTAATGGTAGCATTTTCTTTTGTTGAAAGGAGTAAAAGATAAACCGGTGAGATTTGTTGAAATAGCCTTGTGGGATTACTGAGGGCCCGGGGTTTATTAATTGGGATTTAAAATGTTGTTGAAGATTACAGTGAGAAATTTAAAGAAGAAAAGGGAAAGCTTAGTCCAAAGAGTGGGGTAAAAGGAATAAAGATTCCAGGAAATGTCTTGATCTGTACTAATGTCTAGGGAGAATGAATCTTGAGTGTGGAGACAGAGTAAAAGTCAGTGGAGCCTCATCCAAATCAAAATACGCAGTACATTTGATAGTAACTAAACCAACACTGTAGGCGCTATTTGCAGTCAAAATATTACAATTTCGTGACTTTCATCTTTAGTCATTCTCCAATCCAACATCAAACGTTTCTTGCTCTATCTACTGAGAAATGTACGAAAATTGTTTTGGTCATTAGAGCAAAACTTAAGCAATGTCCTTTTATGCAACACTATACATCTGTACAACAGTGCATTACATGCTTATTTGTGCTCTCGATTAAGGCTACTTTTGACAAAGTAAATAAAGTCTAATGTGCCTTCGAGTCTTTGACCATTTTCCTCACTATCCCTGCCGGTTATTGTTGACCGTTAAATTTTAATGTTGAGAGTCTTAGATATTCTTGTCGCATCGGTAACATCAACGAGCCAACGAGGACGGCGGTGTTTGTTAGATAACATGATCAATAGTTTCAATTTACCCTCTGTCATTCATGTTATTCCCCATACATTACTCTGGCTTCACGTCATAAGGGCACTAACACGTGCGTTTAAGATGATGTTACAGCTTACAAGTAGTAGCTTTCACATCCTTACCAATTACTTGACGCCGAACAAGCACTCGGAAAAATAATGAAAAATAGTGACAAGTAATGACAAAATACGAACCGTAAACTAATCAAATGAGAATTACGAATTCCACAATGAAACTTAGCCAAAATCAGGTCCAAGGCCATGGTTGCATTCGCAATAACCATTTCAAATGTACTTAACAAAAAACATGGACAAAAAGGTATAATCTATTTCTCTGCAATAATTTGGCTATGATAGACAAAACAAAACTTGGTCAAGTAATTCAGTTCTTACTTCTAAAAACTATGCTGAGGATCCTCTTTATGAACACGGTTATCCCAAAGCCCCCAGCTGATTAATGAAAAACAATACGGGATATTTACACAATAATGGATACAGCTTTTGACACATTGCTACAATGGTTCAAATATTTCATGGAATTGTCTCATCTTAAAACTCCAATCAGTGCACACTTGATACTTGGTGTATTAGTGTTTTCACTTTGATTTTCTGAAGGAGTTGGACTTGTTCATTTTCCGTGAGGAATCATCCCCACTGTTGGTCCACGTATATCCAGCAGGAATGGCAAAAGGATCCGAATCCAGAGCCCCAGAAGAGCATCGCTGTTGGTGTTTACTCCAGGATTGGCTACTACTAGTACTTCGTCTCAGCCACGTGGAACCCCCAGAAGATGATGAACTCTGTCTTAGTAATTTCTGCCGATTATGATCACTATCAAGATCATCATCATCTGCACTGAGCAAATGCGAAGGACTCGAGAGCGGCGTGTAGAACTGCTCCAGAGGTTGCAGGTCCACGAACTTCGTAAACGTGACCACCACCCTCACTGTGGGGACCACGGGGATCGCCACCTGCCCCACATATACCAAAACATTAAAAACACGACCTTTTTCATTTTCCATCACCACCGTCGATCACAAATTAAAATCATTCACGAATTTTCGCAAAACCCGCACATCACATCCATCAATCAAATCAAAACAATTATCAAATTAATCATTTTCGGTTCATGCGGTCCCACACACTCACACGCACAATTCAAACTAACAACAGTCAATAGTCAACCACCACACGTACCTTCACCGGAAAACTGCCCGCCGGGAACTTTGTCGTCAGCAACTCCCGCAGCCGCCGTACCGCCTTCACCTTGTTCGCCAGAATGTCCAACAATGGCAACAACTCTTCCGTCTTCAATGGAAACTGCTCCGTCAGCCACACCGCCGGCCGCAAACTTCTCAAATATTCTTTCTCCTTCATTGGCGGCTCCAGCATAGGCGGGGCCATCGCGGAAGATTTCCTAGGCGGCGCCATGGCGGAAGATTTCCTAGGCGGCGCCACCGAAATGGAAGGCAAATCCACGCTTTTTCTCCCCACCGGGACCCACTCTCGTTCTTCTCGAACAAAACTACTATGTCTTCTCTTATCGTCATTGCTATTAGAAGCCGCTGGGATTCCAAAACTCGGATTTTCCGCAACGAGAAAACCGTCTTCGTCTTCGTCCAGCTCCAATGGCAAAACCTGCTCGCTCCCGGCCACGTCAGATCCACCGACAGCAACTTTTCGTGACCGGAAACTGAAAAAAACGTTATGCACTTCGTAAACCCTGGCTTTCCACTCTCCGACGTTTTCCATCTTCTCTTGTCTTCTCCAATTGGTTCTACCAACTAACTCTGCTTTTGTTACATCCATCCCCGGCCGGTAGACGCTGCTCTGCGAGCAAAAGCCCGCCGCATCAGAATCGCTCATCGGAGCTCCGGCATTCTCGAACGCGTCTAGGATTTTTCTATCGTCGCGGTTGAGCACGAGGAGCGAACCGGCGGGGATGCTGCCTTTGCCGTCGCCGTCGCCAAGGAAGAGGAAGCTCTGGTCTGCGCGGTGGATTTTGAGGCCGTCGAAGCCGGCGAGGGTGGTGTCAGCGCGGAGGTTGCCGTCGCGCTTCCAGATTTTATACGTATCGGAGGGGGCGATTTTCCCGACGAAGGGGATCACGGAGCTCTCGAAGTGAAACGAGATCTCCATGTAGAAGTCGCGCATGCGGCGGAGCGCGGCAACAAGTCGCGGCAGGCGTCGCCGCCACTTCGCCCATGCGGCGCGGTGGTGGAGTCTAGCAAGGAGGTGCGCGACATCGGAGGCGCGCCGGCAAATCGCTTCCTGGAGCGGGTTCCAGCCAGCGCCGTTGTGGAGGGAGATGTCGGCTCCGGCGGAAGCAAGGGCTTTCGCGGCGACGATGTCGTTGAGGCGGACAGCAAGGTGGAGAGGCGTCTCGCGGAACGGGACGTCGCGGCGGTCGAGCACGGCGGAGATTTTTTCCGCGAGTCGCTCGTGAGCGAGGGAGTCGGACTCAGTGATGACTCGGGCAGGATCGGGAACCCGGGGAAGTGAAGAAATTATTCTGGAAAGTTTAGCGTGGTCGCGAATCGCCACCGCGTAGTGAACGGGGCTGTGTAGGTATTGCTCTGCCTTTATCGGTGGATACGACGTCGAATCTTTGGTCGATTTCGCCATCTCTATTTGCAAATTATGATGAAACTCAGATAAAAAAAAAAAACACTAACTCAGCCTGAATAAGAGAGTTGAGAGCAATGTGTTTTTCTTTTGTTATTGCAACGCTTTGCCCGTGACCGGTTCTTTTGCTTCTCCCTACTCTTAAAACCTTAAAACGTAAAAGTGGGGGTGTTGTTACTAAACGTTATGTTTATTAATCAATGATCTTTAATTGTGATTTTTATTTTATTCACATGTATGAGTTACTCTTTTTTGCCTTTTTGAATGTGGTGCTACCTATTGTTCTCCAATTAGTTAGATTTTATGTGGGAAGTTGGCATGAGATGCATTCAAAGCAAGACAATATACTAAGTTTTTTCAACAAGTAAAAGACGTGACGGGTAATATTTGAATTTAAAATGCTTTTGTGTGAGTGAGTGTGGGGATAGGTTGAAATGGTTAATGGTAATTACAATGTTAAGATGGTGCCAAAATTACTATTACAAATGGCTAAATTTCTGTTGTTTTTGTTATTTAAGCACGCATCACACTTAATCACCTCAGAAATTGCTGCTCCTATTTTTTGCACTTTAGGATTAATTAATATACTTTTGTGGATAAATAGATGGATAGTTGATTACATTTTGTTTGTGTCTTGATATTAAAATACTATCTGGGCACTGACTACATCCTGCAAAACATTCCTAAGTGGGCTCGTCCTATCTGTTGCTCATGGCCTATATGTATTTATGTATTAATTAATATTTTTAATAAATATAATATTGATTAACATTCACAAATTCTAAACAATACTCCTGCAAATTAAAATTATGCATTCTTTCTTGTCTAACTTAGCACTCTAATTTATATGCTTAATTTTAGTTACTGCTCTTCCTTAATTTGTGAAAATAGTGGTCTTCAGTCTTTACACTTCCCGCTGACCGAGTTTGACCATAAACATAATAGTGGAAGTCGTGTCTTTATATATAGACAAAAATAATGAAAATAAAATGTATTAGTATAAATACAAATCCTACAAACCATCAATGTAATTATCAAAAAGATAACTAGTCTCAAACTTAGAGAAGTATAATTAACTACATTTTAATAGGTTGAATTGAATTTAAATTACGTTTATTACAGTTAGGTTGAATTTTTAGGTTATATATCTGTTGTGTAGGGACGAAGAGCTAAGAGCCTCTTCGATCTTATTCCTTTTCTCGAAATCTCCTCTCCTCGCAACTGCAATAACCCCTTCTCCAATAAATCCACTTCCTCGTTCGATCGGTTGGGCAGACGACCGAGGTACCTGTCTAAAAGACTCCTATGCTTAAGTCAGTTACTGGACCGATCGGTGTATCAGTATAACTGCCGTAATAAATGCAATTTAAAGATCCTCACCAACCTACCTTTGGGCCCTATTTATAGTTTCCGGTGTGGGCCTGTGATTAGGGTTCCTTAATTACAGTCCAATGATCCTCTAATCAAGATTACTGACTTATTTAACGTTAATTATTCCGATTTACTGGTGTTGTTTGGCCGTGTGACCGATGGCCGCTTGACTAGGTTGGTTATCTCCTGATGTTAACAAGTGAATAATTCGTTTATAACTGATCGACTGATGGTTATATATAAAGCGCTACACGAATCACTTATGAGATTGACCGGCCGATCGACTTGGTGGCTAATCAAATTATTGTCCTTTATAAGTTAAGACGTTTGTTCGTGTGGGACCGAACGACCGATGATCCTTTGTGGAGTTAAGCGTAATTAATATATATAGGCCGATCGACCGATTGTTCTTTATAAGTTAATATGTTGTTCGTTTGTGATACCGATAGGCTAATGGCCCTTAACGTGGTTCGTTTGTTCGACCGATCGACCGATGGTTCCTTACGATATAATACGTGGTTCATTTGTGAAACCGATTGACCGGTGGTCCTATACATTTTATCCGTGAAACCGTTCGACCAATGGATATATTTTATATACGAGCCCTCCCATCTTTATTCGATGGACCCAAGGACTGGACATGACCAATAAACCGATGGGGCATACAATACACTACCCAAATCAAGTTAATAATATTAAAGTTTCCTATACTATCAAACATGCTCAAAACTCAGGTTCATACATATGCTTTGCTTTGAACTAGCTTTATACGTATCTTAGTCTTTTTGCAGCGCGTGACTTTTCGCTACTCATAACACGGAGAATTTATAGTTTCAAAAATAATATTATCCTTATTCATAAGATTAAGTTTGGTTTGAAGCTTTTAAATAACCCAACCAACTTGTCCTCTCTGCTATTTCTATATTAATTAGACATTTTGCATATATGCCTGCAAAATATAATAAAAGAAATTTCAATTGTTATGGTATTATAAATTAACTATGATTTCATTTTTCTTACAAATACTAAATTAAAACTATAGGTAATTTTTAAAATCTAATTAATTAATTTAAATAACACCAACACAATTATTTTTTTTATTACTTGTCTTATATTTTTATTTACAACTAGTATACGATTTGAAAAGAACAAACGTATATGACAAATTGATTTAATGACACGTTTTATCAATCAAAAATTTCATTCTTCATTTTTATAATTTAATTTGTTTCGATGTATCTTACTTCTTTTGGGTAAATTTCTAACAAACTAGTGACATGTGCCAAGCAAGTTAAAAAAATGAAATAAAAGGGTATTGTTTTATCACATTTTAAAAAAATGATGCTGTTTCGTTTAATTTCTTAAAACCTTTTTTTATCTTCACTCCGTTAAACTTTAACGCATATGTAAAATGTTATAAAGAGTAACGATAAAACGTGAAAAAGTTAATTTTAAAAACTTTACAAAAAATGATAACTAGTTTAAGTATGCAATTAAGTGATAAATTTTTATTTACTTTCGTTTTTAACAAAAATAAAATATTTAACTTAGACATTTTAAGTTTTTGCATTTTTTTATCTTATTCTCTTCTTATACTTATGTGAACATACCTCGTTTACATTTCGAATCGGAACAATCCTCAAAATTAGATTTCATAAAATATCTTTTTATTATTTTAATGTAAATGTTAGAATCTCACTATTGTTTATTTAGTAATTATTCTCATGTGAATCAAGTATGCTTGATAAAAAAAATATTTATATAAAAGTATCATTTAAAAGAAATTCCTATCAAAGAAAAAGAAATGTTAGTAATGTTTAATTTTAAATAAATGTCAAAGTTTATTTTCCTTATGCATTGATAACACGTGTACTATGTTCTTAAATTAAGAAAAAAAATTGCATTAAAAATATTTAAAAAATATAATATTGTAATAAATGACACGGAAAACATTTTCACAATATATGTTACTGAAAACAAATATGTTACGCGTGTGTTTACATTTTTTACTATAATAAAAAATATCAAAAATATTATTATTATTATTATAAAATTAAACTAATTTTTATAACTATTTTATAAATATTTTTTATAATTAAAAGATAATTAAATTTAAAAAATATCAAATTAAAATAATTAAATTTAAATAAAGAATTACTTAAAAATAAAAATTGATAAAATAATTATTTTAATTTAAAAATATATTTATTTAAAACTCAAAAAATATTTTTTTATGTATAAACATAAATAGATAGAACAGACCATGAAAAATAACTGTAAAAATTATATTTATAAAATAAAATTGTGAAGTAGATATTTATTTAATAAAAGGATATCAAAATATATTTTAGAAACTTAAGGGGTCGTGTGTGTGTTCCCCTACATGCTATATTAAAGAATACTTTATTATTGTTCTTAATTTTTACTTTATTATGGCTAAAACATTAACAATTAAATATACAGTGACCTGGGATTAAAATCGAGACATCGTTGTTTACAGCTGAATCAAATCATACCATAGACGTATTAGTATTAAATATTTAACTAATTCTTACCAAAATTAAATAAAATCCAGTAAAAAGCCAACACTTTAGTTTAAAAGCAAGCTAAAGAAAAAAAAAAAAAATCCAGAGTTGTTGTTTTGATTTTGATTTGGTCTAAAGTTGAGATTGAAAGGCACAAAACAGTGAACAAAGGTTTCATCTTATAACTTCTACCATACTGTTGGGTCGGGGAAGTTTGGGACCCTATTGATCCTCATGTTCCCATTTCACCAACACAAACAAACGCCATTTCATTCATATTTTCTTCATAACTTCTCTCTTTCTAACCTCACAATTCTACAATTTGAATCAAATTCATTTACCTACCCCCAATCACTGACCAGTTAAAAGGCTGTCTTGAAAATTACCATGTAAAAGCCTAAGGGGACCCAATCATTTCACTCACACAACTCTCTTTTTGCTTTTATCATCTAATCTCAATTCTGCAGCAGAGTATCTTCCAGTTTCTTCAACATTTCTTTCCAAAGGCTATTTTTATCCATAATTATAAACCAAATGTTGTCTCACCCAAAACAAAATCTTTTCCATTTACGAACGAAACTCTTGGCTTAATTATCCATATGTCATGATCGTGCATAATTCATGTGCTATAATGGCCGAGTCAGGAAGCGAAGGGATGCATCATGCATCATCCAACTAAAGTGCATCCTTCATGTGCTAGCTACTGTAAAACTGTTCTGATTATACGAATTCAGCTTTATCAGCCTTTCATTTTTTATAAATGGAAAACAAATCTTCTTTTTTTTTTTAATTAATGTGTGTGCAATTGGGGAGAGAGAAAGAGAGACAAAAAGCAAAGGAATCAAAGTGTTACAATCTTAGCTTTACCTGTGTGTACCAGCTACATGACTTTTTATTAAAACATGTTTGAATGGTTTCTTCTTTAGGTTGTGTTGGGAAGGGGTCTGCTACTAAAACCGTAGGATTGAAGGACGCAGTAACACGATCAAAATCAAATCAAAGAAAGGTTGTAGGCTGCTATTTCCAATTTCTATGCTATCCCTGCTTTTTAGGAGATCTATAGGAAGCTTCTTTTCGCTATATATTTCTTTTTCCACCAATTGTTTTTTTACATGCAACTACCTCTTGCTAGGTATCTCATTCATGGCTAAACTTTTTAAGAACAACATTATTAATTAAACCATTAAATCATCCATGTTCACGTTTTCATAAGGCTTTTGATTGAAAATTATTAATTCAATCACTTCATCTTTTATCATTGGTATTAGGATTTAATCAGATCTGATGGATGAAATATCTTATTATTAGAGAAGATATTATGTTCGTCTTCACTTTTTAAAATATTTGAAATTATTTTTTCAATTCAAGTGTGGGTAATTTTTTTTTTGTCTATTTAAAGTTGGATTAACCTTTTTTTCATTTGGTGGTAATCGAAACATTTTATCAAAATGAAAAAAATATATTTAACATATTTTAATTGTTTTTTAAATAAAATATTTAAAAATTAAAGTAATTCAAATTTAATATATTTAAATTTCTAAAAAAATTGTAAAACTCTTACCAGAACACGATGATAAACTATTCTAAAGTTAAACTTGAAATAAAACACTATAAATAATGATGAATTTGTTTCGAGCTATGTTTTAATATTTTCAGGATAAATTCAACAAAAACAAAAATTAAATCAGGAACATTATTCTTAGATATGTCTAAAAGTATATTTGATTAGCTTTTCACATTTTTGGGAATAGTTTTAAATTTGAAAAAAAAAGATATAATGAAAGTTCAAATGTTATAGTATCTTCGATTTGTCCTAAGGTTTAAGCGGTTGTATACGAATGTATATTATGTAGAGGAACTTACACTAAGTTTATATAAAAGAGAACTACACAATCAATTTCATCATTTAGCTGATTCTTCCAATGTTAAAAAATAGGTTAAAATACTCCATTGATCCTCGTTTTGGTTTAGAAATCTCAAATTGGTCCTCGTATTTTAATTGGTCTCAATTTCGTCATCGTTTTTGTAATTCAGTATTAAATCAGGGCAATCGTTAACTGTTGGCAAACGGCGTTTATATGTGATGATGTGGCTGTAATGTTCAATCTTACGTGTCAATGAGTTGTGGTTGGCACCTTAAACAACCATTGTTGTCTTCTCTTTTAAGAAGATAATATTGGGAGAGGGTAAGTGTTTGAATTTGAAAGAGGGTGCGGAAGGTTTGTGGTCTCCTCTATTTTGCTCATCCTGCACCAGTAATGTCTCCCTCTCATTCTTGCTCGTCCTCGTCCTGCACAAATTCTACCGTTTCTTCTCATGGGGGTGTGGGGAGGAGGTTCGATTTCGCACCTCTTTGTTATTGCGATGAGAAGGCAATCATGAGAACTGCTAAGAACAAGGGAGAAAATTTTGGAGATGCCCAAAGTTCAAGATATGAGATATGGAAATGAATTTAGTTATGTTTTTTGTGTATGTTGTTTTTGTATTTTGATTTTGGAAAACCTAATTTTGCAATTGGGGGTTTTTTGTTTCGTTTGATAGGGTGGAAGTGAAGAAGTTGTTGGCTGCAACTTTTTTGTCATGGTGCAGTGAAAATGTAATTGAAAAAAAATGTGGTCCTACTTCACCTTCGTCCACGCACATGGGGTTCGCAATCCACACCTCACACTGATTTTCCCAATCCAATCCCTAATTTCCTAATTACAACATTTAGGGTTTTTCAAGCACTATGTTATTTTTAATTCAATCCATGCAGTCACTGTGCCATTCTGAAAAATAATAAACGCCACGTCAGAAAATCAAAACCAAGTTAACGTTAAAAAATTTAACACTGTTAGTGATTACCCTGATTTAATACTGAATTACAAAAACGAGGACGAAATTGAGACCAATTAAAATACGAGGATCAATTTGAGATTTCTGAACCAAAACGAGGACCAACGAAGTATTTTAACCTAAAAAATATTATCCAAATGTTCCTAAAGGGATGAGAAACGTTCAACTTGACCAAAACTAATGAGATGATTTCAAGTTAGAAATTATCATACTTGGAAAAATATGTTATGATGTCCATAATGATTTTAAGTTTTTAAGTAAGATAAATGTTTTTATAAGTCCTATGTTTGAAGACTTGAGAAAATTATGGGAGAAAGAGAAGTGAAGTCTCCATGTTATGTGATATATTTTTTTATATGATTAATGACTTTCGAACATATGATAATGCGAATACAGTTTTAATAAACCCCGTACATTCTATCTCAGAAGAAGACATTATTTACATTCAAACACGAGAAAAAAATACTTTACAACAAACATTGTGAATTTCTCAATCCAACTCATTTATGTTCTAGAATGAAAAAAAAAAAAAAAGTTAATGAGTTTGTTGAAGGTGAAACCGCAAAAATTATCTAATTAGTGTGAAATTTTGTAAGAAAGCCATGAACATTAATATAGTAAAAAGAAGAGATCTATATGTGTTTTTTAATCTTCCAAACTAGACTTTGCATTGATTCTATGCATGTAAAGAAAGATATTAGTTATAGGCTTACCAAAATGTTTCATAACATCCCTTATAAGACAAATGAAATGATAGTGTTAAAACATTTCTAAATATGATAAATATGATTGAAATGAATATATTAGAGTTGTCAAATTGGGTAATTCGGTCCGGTCCAATTCAACCAACTACGGATTGATCATTTAATGAGTCAATCCAACCCGACTCATTTATTAGCGAGTCAAAAAAATTTGAACTCAGCCTGATCCACCACAGGTTGATGGGTTTAACTGATTGATTTACGGACTCACTTAATTAAAAAAAATATAATTTTTTTATCAAAACTAAATTATAATTGTAATTAAGATCTAAATAAACTTCAATACAATCCAAATACAAACCAAAATCACCAAAATACAAATTATTGATGTGTTGGCTAAAAATAACAACCTAACATGATCCAAATGCAAAGTCCAACTTAACAAAAAACAATTGTGTGACTCTTTATTTGCGGATTGGTAAGCCAACATGACTCACCACGGGTTCAACCCTAGTGGGCCGTGTAAAAAGTCAACTTATATTGAAATTTGTAAAAAATTTTCAACCTAATCCGGTCCGAATCCGTCAAGTTAACTCGTGAATTTCAAAACATTTTGACAGCTCTAGAATATACATCCACATAACCGAAGTTATGTTAAGCATACATGTGTGTTTAAGTTTACAACTTTCTTTTTGAAGTTAAATTTAAATTCAACTTCTTTTCCATAAACATTAGAAATTCCTACCTAATTACTCGCAAACAAAATAGAGAAAATATATCACCAATTAAAACAAAAATTTATAGAACGCAGAAATATTTAGGACACATTTTCTTGTGAAATATGTTCAATTTGGTATTCAATGATATATAATATGCTTTTTTATGTATATTATGGAAAAAATTAGGGTTATATAAATTACATGAAATATTTTACTTTTTATATGAGTTGTCTCTAAATAGGCAATTCTTTTAAAACAATAGATTTTTTCAACATTCGTTATTACTTTGAGTTTAACACGGGAAGAATCAATGTTAAAATAGTTTTTTTAACCTTCATTACTGAACTTTGCTAAAAAATCACATTTTTTCATCATTAATTATAAAACCTTGAAAGGTTTACATAATCAATAATAGAAGAAATTTTGTAACAGTCAATTATTAAATTTGACATAAATGAATTTAATTACAAAATTACATAAATATATTTTATAATATCATTTAAAATTAATGAATTATAAAAATATTTATCTTACATACTTAAGGATAACAAAAAAAATCGTTAAGTATGGTTACGGTTAATATTCAAACTTTTAATTTAGTAATGAGAATGTACATATTTATATATTCATCCCATTTTGTCTCCATACACATTCTGTTCTTATACTCGTAGTTATTTTAAATTATTAATAATATTTGTAGTTTCTTAGATAATTTAAAAATTTATATTTATGGTTCTTCTTGGTCCTTTTGTAACTATCCATTTTTTTTCCTTTCACTACATAATGTTTTTTCTAAATTGTTCAACTTCTTCAAAATTCACAAAATTCAATTGGATCTTTAAGGTATTTTTTCCCATATCATAATTTTGGTTATTCATTTTTTTCTTTATGTGATTTATTTCAAATTGTGTATTATATAGACACACAAAATTCATTTGGATCTTTATATTTTTTTTCTGTAATTATTTTTATTTTTTTCTAATTATCTATCTTAATCTAATTATTATTTGATACTTCAATTTAATATTTACACATTTATAATCTTTCTTAATATTTAATATTGAAGAAAATAAAATATATTTACATTTGATATTGAATCCTTAATAATATTATATTTACTTTTATTTTTTATAAAAAAATCTAATTAATATTTGTAATATTAATATGTTTTAATTAAATTGTAAAAATATTATTGATATTATAAAGGTGGAAGTAACTGAAAATGTTGTCCAGAAGAAATATCTATATTTAATATTCTTAAGATAGAATTAGTTTTTGTTTTAAAAAGGACAACAAAATACATGAAGAGAGAGGACGCGGAACCGTGTCAGTTACATCCAAGCTATTGCAAGATCAACATTATTCTGCTTTCCTACCATTTCTTTCTATTAATTCCCAAAACTTCATTTAATTCCAGCTACATACATCAGTTCATAACTGCCATATCATTCCCAAAGCTAAATATAAATTGCTAAAATACTAACCCTAAATAATTTCTTCATCAACCACACTAAAACTTTCACTTTCATCGCTTCTGCAACTTCCTCCACACTCATCTTCATGGCTCTCAATGGTTGTTCCATCTGGGGCTGTGCCAAAGCTCTTCAGCCTGCAACTTCTACACTGAGTTTGAATTCAAAACATGATCTTGGAAAATGCGGCAAGTGGAGACGTTGTTGTTCGAGTGTTGTGAATGGGGTTGAATCATCTTTCCAATATGCTGACAGGGTCCAGGTTCAGATAACCGAGTTAGACGATGGGTTTCACAAAGATCTTAATATGCTTCCAAGTGAGAAACGATGTTAAGTTTTAAATTTGATAGCTGAATCTTTTTACTTGATCTTCATTTCTTTGGTTGATTTTCAATTCAATTGCTAGAGAGAAGTGACTTCATCTCATTTCCTTTTTCTTCTTGCTTTTGGCATGACTAAGCAACTTCTTTAATTGCAGAGCCATTAACAGCAAATAAGTTTTCTTCTTCAAGAGATGGGACAAAGTTGTGCGTTGCTTATAAGGTATGATGCTTGATATATAGTTTCTTTCAAATAAAAGATTCATAGCATCACCAATGCCACTTCTAAGTAGTGAATTACTTGACATGCAGGGCCTTGCGGGAGCATATACTGAGGAAGCAGCTTTGAAAGCATATCCAAAATGTGAGACAGTGCCATGTGATGACTTTGAGACTTCACTCCAGGTTCCATTCCTTGTTTATTTTAAACCTATGTCTCTGTCTGCATATGATGTCTTCTCCAATAGATTCTGTGATGATATATTTTTTTGTCTGCAGGCTGTTGAATCGGGGTTAGTGGATAAAGCTGTTCTACCCATCGAAAGTTCTGAAGGTGGAAGCATCCACCATAATTATGATCTACTTCTTGATCACAAGCTACACATTGTTGGGGAGGTACAGTTGCTAATTAACCACTGCCTCTTGGGATTGACCGGTGCGACAAAAGAGAACCTAAAATTTGTACTCAGTCATCCTCAGGTTGGCTATTATATATGTATCATTCTTTTCTATCTTTTTCACAAAAGATAACCTAAAACGTTATTCTCTTGCACGAACATAGTTGATGACAAATAACTATGTAAAACATTTAAGGTTTTAACATGCAGGCTCTTGTTCAATGTGAGATGATGCTTACTGATTTAGCTGTTACCAACATTGGTGTAGATGATACTGCTGCAGCTGCTAAGGTATTTTACAATTCCACTGAAAACAAACATTGATTAGGTTGTAGGGTTGCATGTCCTAACAATGATTTGGACATTGTGAACAGGCTGTGTCCTTAGACGGAAGAAGGAACATTGGAGCTATTGCAAGTTCAAGAGCAGCAAAACTATATGGTCTCCACATTCTAGCTGAAGGAATCCAGGTAATACTTCAGTTACATGTTTTTAAAGACTCAACTGCTACAACAGTTACTCTTACTCTGGTTTTCTCTTGTCGCAAAATAGAAAACATGTCTGTTATTGTTGTTAAGTTGAGCTGATTCATTTCCTTATCTTTATATATTAGGATGATGACAATATCACTCGTTGTTTGATACTTGCGAGGGATCCTATTCTTCCAGAAACTAACGGTTCATACAAGGTATACAAAACTATATCTATATATTTGTACGTTATTTTGACGAATTTACTGATGAATATTCAATATTTCTACCACAGACTAGCATTGTTTTCAGTCTGCAAGAAGGTCCCGGTGTACTAATGAAAGCCCTAGAAGTCTTTGGCCTGAGGAACATTAATTTGTCAAAGGTTTGCCAAAATAACAATTATACCAATTCAAATTTGAAATTAATAGGGTTGTGTTTATTGTTTTAGAAGATTTTAGTTTTTATAATTTATTATGATATGAACTAAAGCATTTAAGTATTGTAAGTAAATTATATGTATTAAACTAAGATTATTAGAATAATTTTAGGAAGACGCGTTAATTAGTATGTAATTATGATTTTTCTCTAATTGACAAAAAGTCTTTTGATATTCATACAAAATATTATTCATTCTTTTTCAAGATGTACCTTGATAAATTTTAAACCATTGATTTTAGATTTATAAATATACATCAGAGTCATCATCTACTTTTTTTTCTTTTTTTCCATCTATTGTTAGACCTTCCATTTTCTAATCACATAAAATGTTTCCTCAGCTCATATATTATACGAAATATTAATCTGTAATCCAACACACTTTCTTTTCAATTGGACCAAGAGACAATCTTTATCTTACTTTATATATTACCCGTTAGGATTTTAAGGATCGCAAACATAGAGGTGATTCCTAATTAGGATCTCTACAGATTTATATGATGATGTTTTTTAACACTATAATGAAGAAAAAAAAGTTAACAAAGAACGTAATTTTAAATTTAATCAATTTAGTCATTAATATTAAAAAATTATTTTAGTTTTACTTTTATCCAAGTTATCTTATAATTTATTTTTTACTTTTACATGATCAGTATTATAATTCAAAACATCTTTGCAAATCTTATTATATGAACTCATTAAAATCCAAATTAGTAAATTTTGATTGTTTAAATTGCATTAAATTTTTATTATATGAATTCATTAAAATTTCAATCCAGTATACCTTAAAACCCGTGCTTCTTTGCGCTCATTTCTTTAATGATGCGTTTTCAGATAGAAAGCCGTCCAGTGAAGCGTTACCCAGTAAGGCTTCGTGATGATTCTAAGTATGAGAGTATCAAGTGAGTAGTGATCTTTTTCTTCTTCTTTTTTTTTTCTTTTTTTCATTTTGGATTTGCAATATTATCAGTTTGTAAACTATATATTTGGCTTATAATTAAATAGCCAAAGAAAAAAAAATGGAGGGTCTAAACTGGTTCATAAAATGTAAAAGAATCACAATTTAACATAGCTTTACTTTGAAAACCATATATATATATA
>Ga0214542_1006769_pt1 | contig 20579 bp, 11 predicted proteins | sample CNSS1metaG_FD_160096 | JGI IMG/M metagenome (GOLD analysis project Ga0214542, IMG submission 160096) | Root nodule microbial communities from cowpea collected in UCLA plant growth center, Los Angeles, California, USA - CNSS1 | ecosystem: Host-associated > Plants > Roots > Nodule | place: USA...
TTATATATTTAATATTTTTTAGATATATATATATATATATATATATATATATATATATATATATATATATATATATATATATATATATATATATATATATATATATATATATATACCATTTCATGGTCATAATTTTATAATACATATAGGAAGAACATTGATTAAAAAAATATTGAATTCAATTCCTTATGATAAAATACATTGAAAAGTCACACAATAATAATACCGTTACATCTTCTTCTTCTTTTTTTTTACTTTTATTGTTTTAGTTACATTTTAATGATGTTTGTTAACATTTCGGGGTGTTGGCATGATATATAGTTTCGTGTGTTTGATTCCTTTTTAACCTTTTTTTTTGTTTAAAAATTGTATTTTTAAAACAATTTGATAATATTAAAAAAATAATTTCTTATCCAAAATGGATCTGTTTAGTAAATATTTATCTAATAAAATGTCCTGCAAACTTATTCAAATTGTATATTTTTAATAAATGCATTGTATAACGTAGTAAATGTTTTCTTGAATTGATAACAGTCACATTTTAGTAAATGCATTGTATTTCAATTTAAGATTTAGGGTTTTAGGGTAAATTTAATAAAAAATATTTAATTTTATGAATTAAGTATATTATTTAATTTTATTTAATTTTATATAAATGAAGAACTACATTATTTTTATTCATGTTCATTAGAGATTATGTTTATATTTTAATTAGCTCACGGTATTAATGGAATCGTAACAATATATAGAATTCCATAGCAATATAACTTGAACTAAATAGTTTTATATTTTGTGTTCCGTCAAAAGGTGTGGTCCAAAGTTGTTTTTCTTTTACAAATCAAAAAATGCAATAAGTTTACCTTTTTTATTACATATATATAAACTAATTAAAAATTAAAGAAGAAAAAAGAAATATAAATAACAAAAAATAAATAATCTTGAATTCAACTTTGAAAATGACATTTAAATAGATTTTTTTAAAATGAGATACTAACAAATATTAGAAAAAGTAGTTTAAATTATTTAAACATTATTATATATTTTTTGTTATTATAAAATATGTAGTACAAATAATCGAGGTAAAGTAATGAAGACAATTGATTTTAATGATCAAGTCTAAGTTCTATCAAATTTAAGGACAATAAATTTATCAATAATTTATATATTTTAAAATTATCTTTATAATATTTAAATATGTAGTTGAATGATACTTCCATATCATTTATATCCTCAAATTAGGTTAATTGAGAAACTTTATGTTATACACTGTTTATTGCCTTTTTAGTAAAAGCAGCATGCATGTTAGTCAATTTAGGGTAATTTAGTGAAGAAAAAAATAACGCATCATTCAATTATAAACGGGCCTTGTAATAAATATTAAAGATTTTTTTTTTCATAATAGTGTTAAACATAGGGATGGAGGGAGTATATGTCGTTTATAAATATAAAGACAGAAATTAATTTGAGGATGAAGTGGGAAAAAAATTATTTTATCATTGAAAGGTGAAAACAATAATCAATTTATTTATTTTTAGATGACTAAAATAGCAACCATTATTGGACCAAGAGAGTAAACTAAAAGTAAAAGGTAAACTACTACCGTTATACAATCTTTAAATTAATATATATCTATATATCTCTATATATATTTCCCTTTTATTTTTATGTTTTTAACTTTCAATGTACTTAAATGTAATCAAAGTCTCTATGCTAATTTTTGTTAAGATCTGAAGAAAAAAGAATAGTTGAAGATATAAAAATGCTCACAAGAAGAAAGATCTACCCAAGAAGTTGATTGGAAAAGCAAAAGTAACTGAATAAATGAAGGTTTTTGCTTGACAAAAGTGTTGAAAAATTAATGATTTCTTTGAAATTAAATTTCTTGTGCAAGAAACTTTTCTTAGAATGTTTGGTAATAAATAACAATTTTTTTATGGAGTATTTCGTTTGAGAAGCTTTGTTTAACGTGAAAACGCTCTTTCTCAACAATCCTTTTCATAAATATCCCGATTTGGTCGAAACGGAAAAAAAATAAAAGAATTTATTTGGAAAATATATAAACTGTTTGGATATAAAAGTGATTAAAAAATATCTTTATATTCTTGAATTAAGATACAATCATGAATAACTTTTATCTTGAGTTGGAAACAAGGTTGTTCAACATCTTAGCTATAATCCTTGAGCTCAATGCAATTCTTTTTGTTAAAATTACAAAAAGATTGATACGAAATATTAGGATTTGAAAAACATCTTAGCATTGGTGAATGTTGAAGAAAAATATTATTTTATGAGTATAAGTGAAAAAGAGAGAGAGGACAGATCTATTCCTAACAAAATGTATTACGTTTCATCAAAACTCATTCACCTTTTTCTTAATTTATTAAAATAAAAAATATTATATTTGTAAGATGGCAGTATATGTTCCTAAAGTAGCATGTTTTTTCTTCCTAACATTCTATAAAAAAAAAATGAGACACTATTTTCTACTGAATTAACAATTTGAAGTAGTTGTGCCGAACCTGATCATAAATCATGCAACTATGAATAAATCAAAGTAGCATATGATAATAACATTTAAAATATGACTTGAAAAAAAAAACTATAAACATCAGAAAGCATTACTTGTACAAATATTACGTGTAAGGGTCAAATGTATACTCTCTAGTCATGATTTTTTTTTTTTATGACATGTATATTGACGATGTTATTATTGTTTTTATCAATCATTTACGTAAATGAAAAAGTGTGGTCAAGATAATTATATAATAAGAAAATTTTTAAATAGTAACTAATTTTAGAGATAACAAAATAATTAGTTATTATAATGATTAATTTATAAATTAAAGATTTTTATTATCTAAAATATCTTCTATCATCAATAAAAAATTATAATTGCCTTTTTTAATTTAAACACTAAATTGAACCCTAAAATTAACTACAAAAGTTTTAGTTAGTAAATTGAATTCCTTCAAATCAAACCCTTTAAACTTTTTACAAAGTATAACTTATCAAGGTACAATATCAATTAAATTTAAAAAATTAGTCCGACAAAATGTGCAAAGTGCAAGAGAACCTAATTAGATGAAAACAAGTAAATTAAAGCATCGGAGGTGACACAAACCAAAGAGAGACAGTTATAGTAATAAAATAAACCAAACAAAAAATACAAGTGGATAGAAATTAAAGGAAAAAGTAAGTGTCACATGAAAATAATTTGTAGAACCTCTTCGATATATTCAAATTATGTCATATATTTATAATTTTCTATTTCTTGAAAGAAATTAGTTCCCCTTTTAGGTATGATTTTAGTTATAGTGAGCCAATTGAATCCATTTTGTAGAACCAATGTATGATTTTAGCCTTATAAGTTCTTCTATTAATAATTTATTAACGTGATATTCATTGGAGGGAGGCACATGTAACATTTATATGTTGATTATCATATTAACCTAACAATTTTGGCATGTCATCGTGGTCTTTAGTAAGACATGTGTAATGTTTTTTATAAGTTTCATAATTATGTAATTTTAGTTTTCCAAATTTTATAATTATAGGGTTTCATTCTCCTAAATACGAATTTGGCACGGTGATATGGTAAATTTTCACAAAGTAAGTATTACATATCACAAATATTTTTTAAATTTAAGAACTATTTAAAAAAAATTAAATATATAAATTGAAATAAATTTATTTCTTATAAATATTAAATATAAGAAACACCAAATATACTTTTTACAAGTATTTCTCATAAACATCAAGTATATAACATTAAATATATATTATTATTAAATGTACTAATTAAAATTATAAATAACACTAGAAATATCTCATTTGATATACTCAATATTAATATATGTATGGTATGAACATGTTGGTCAAATGAGTTCATTGAATTGATCGATAGAGAGATCAATATATAACATACAGATCGAGACACTCGATTAGTCAAAGAACTTGTGTGATTATATATGATTAACTAATTTAAATATGATTTAGTGAAGATAAATCTTAAATCAACCAAATAAAGCATTAAGGTACCAATAGTAAGTAAAAACCCATAATGAGTATTATAAATAAAATATCCAGGTAAGATAATTATTTATATTTGTTACATCATTTTAGATGTCATGTTTCTCTATCTCTCTCAACTAATTGTGTATTTTTTATAAAAGGATTAGAGCACCTCTTAAGTGTTCTTTTATAATTTATTTATTCTTTGTTGATATAAAAAACATTGTTACATCATTTAACACACTATATATTTAGATTATTATTGACTTAGATATCAGAGTGACTTTATAGGTACTTCGAACATTCTAGACACGTAGAATATTGTGCACACAAAAGACTGAAGGCTAAAATCGTTGGAAGACTGAAATGTGTCTGACCAGACTTGTAAAAATAATATTATATATAATTAAGGTAATTAAAATGAGAATGAATAAGAAGATACATTTGAAATAGTTAGAAAATAAAAAAAAAATACAATTAAGTAAAAAGAAAGAAAAGAATCAAAATTTTAATGTAGCTATGAAACATGATTAATGGGGGAGATTTTTGGTTTAAGAAAGAGCTGGTGGGGGAGCAGGATTCCCGTCCTAATCATCTATCTCTTCTTATGCCCATATTTTAAAAAATAATTACACCAAAAACTCCACGTTTTTTGTAAATATCTTACAAGCCCTATACTTCCAACAAAGTGTATATATAAGTCCCCATAACGCTCCCTCAACTCAGCAACAACAATTGCTGTAACATAAAACTTAGATTTCAGTCACTGAAAACATAAAAAAACCCACATGAATTGGTTCCTAAAATCATCGGAAGCCATGTCCAACCTAAATCCATTCAACATCGCCATCATACTCATCCTCCCACTAACAACACTTCTCTTTGTTTTGCTACATCGTACTCGTCGAAGAGCACCGTATCCGCCGGGACCAAAGGGGTTACCCATCATAGGAAACATGTTCATGATGGACCAGTTAACCCACCGCGGTCTCGCCACCCTCGCCAAGCAATACGGCGGCGTTTTCCACCTCCGCATGGGCTTCCTCCACATGATCGCCATCTCCGACCCGGAGGCGGCGCGTCAGGTTCTCCAAGTCCATGACAACATCTTCTCCAACCGCCCCGCCACCATCGCCATCAGCTACCTCACCTACGACCGCGCCGATATGGCCTTCGCACACTACGGCCCCTTCTGGCGCCAGATGCGCAAGCTCTGCGTCATGAAACTCTTCAGCCGCAAGCGCGCCGAGTCCTGGCAATCCGTGCGTGACGAGGTCGACGTTGCAGTCCGCTCCGTCGCGGCCTCCGCCGGAAAAGCCATCAACGTCGGCGAGCTCGTGTTCAACCTGACGAAAAACATCATCTACCGCGCGGCCTTTGGGTCGAACTCGCAGGAGGGGCAGGACGAGTTCATTGGGATTCTGCAGGAGTTTTCGAAACTCTTTGGCGCTTTCAACATCGCAGATTTTATACCCTACCTCGGGCGCGTGGACCCGCAGGGGCTCAACGCGCGCCTTGCTAGGGCTCGCAGCGCGTTGGATAGCTTCATCGATAAGATCATCGATGAGCACGTAGAGAAGAAGAAGAAGAATGAGAACGGTGTCTGTGATGGAGAAACGGACATGGTGGATGAGTTACTCGCGTTCTACACCGAAGAGGCCAAGTTGAACAATGAACCTGAGGATTTGCAGAACTCTATCAGACTCACTAAGGATAACATCAAAGCTATCATTATGGTATCTATGGATTCCTTCTATTTATTTTTTTTATATAAGTTTATTATTTTTAACACATCAATATTTGTTATATTATTTATTTCTCTTTTATTACCATATCCTAATCTTTAACAAAGAAATATATTTTTAAGAACCATTTGATATTTTTTTAAGGTGTAGGTATCATTTTCCATTTCATAATCCATGCTATCAAATATTTTCGCATGTCACTATTTTGTCTTTAGTGTAACTTAGACATTATTTATTTATTCTCTTTTTCTTATAAGTATTTTTAGAAAAGTTTACACGAACAAATTGTCACCCTGTTTGGATTGCTTTCTAGTTTAGTGGAATTTTTTGATTGTGAAATATAAAATTGTAAAAGGTGTTTTTTTATGCAAGATTAAGAGCATTGGTTATAATAGAAAAACTGGATGAAGAATTGTACTTTTAAAAGACGTGTTTGTTGGGAAATTAACCCGGAATATATTAATAATTTTCTTATTATATTCATTCTCATCCTTGTCGATTTACACCGCCTTAAAGAAAGTGCCTCTGCTAGAGTTTATAGCCAATATGTGTAAAAATATCCACTTTCTTAATTATAATATATTATTTTTGGAGTTAAATTTCTAAATTCTTTAAAGGATGTTTCATGTCTTTTTCTAAAAAGTATATTAAAATTGTAATTTTTTTTTTTTGCAATAAATGAATAAATTTGTACTTTTTAGACTTTAGTTAAATTTTGAATATGTGTACATATTACACGAAAATACATGCTAGCTGTTAAAGTATATGCATCTCTGTCTGTCATGTTGAAAATATATACATAGGTATTTGTTAGGGAGGCTTCGATTTGTCAAAAGTTGGTTTATTAGTATATTTGCTGAATTGTCAAAAGTTGATTTACGTGTCTTAAGTTAGAATTTTTACATACAAGAATTTCTCCATTTATATGAGCACGTAGCCAACACTATAAATTAAAGTATTTTCTGGAACATGCGCGATTCGTTTTTACTTATTAAAGTAGGTTGAGTTTATTTAGAAAAATTGCAAATTGTATAAGAAATAATGTATATTATCACAGAAGAAGATGTCTCCAAATCAATAATGATTATTGTTGCTGAAATTGAAAAAGTAAATGCAAGTTTACTATAGTTATTGTGATAATTATAACTGGAGATGAAGAAATAAAGTAGATAAGATTGAGAAGATACAGAGAAACAGCATCTGGAAACATAAGCCACCACCAAACATAGTGGGTTTAATTTGGGTTGGTAGCATTTCCCCCTCCATCATATAACACCTTTTCCCTTTTCTTATTTATTTTTAATTAAAGTTTGGTTTCGAAAGCAAAATTCAATGGTAAATTTTTATTTTAGCGTATGATGGTGGTAAGTAAATGAAAAATTGATATTCATGAATGGGCTGTGGGTACCAAATCACTTTTGGCATTTATTTATCTAAAGTTATGTTCATCAATAAATAATTGAGATGTGACTTTAAAATAATTATTTATTTTATTATTTTTATTCTCTTTAAAAAATATTAGTGTAAACACAGGCGCTATCGCGCCTGTGTGTACGCATTTTTTGAATTATATTAATAATTGATGATATTGTAATGTTATTAATTTAATAAACAAAATAAAAGTATATTTATAAAAAATAAAATAAAATGTACGGAGAAAATAAGAGAAAAATAACTGTTGATGAATAGTAAGAGAAAAAAAGAAAAAGGAGATAAGTAAATAATTTTATAAAAACTTGTAAAAGTAACTGTTAATTTTTAAAAATTTAATAAATAATTAAATTATAAAGGGTAAAGTTGAAATTATGAAATATGGACATAAAAGAGGGAATTCCCCTTGTATATAGTTATAGATGAAAATTTGAATTTCTTTGGTGACTGTGTTGTGCTTCTTCAATACAGGATGTGATGTTTGGAGGGACGGAAACCGTGGCATCGGCGATTGAGTGGGCCATGGCGGAGCTAATGAGAAGCCCAGAAGACCAAAAGAGGGTCCAACAGGAGCTGGCGGATGTAGTGGGCCTGGACCGTCGGGTCGAAGAGTCCGATTTTGAGAAACTCACATTCCTAAAATGTGCCCTTAAAGAGACCCTACGCCTCCACCCTCCGATCCCGCTCCTCCTCCACGAGACGGCGGAGGAAGCGACGGTCAGCGGCTACTTCATCCCCAAGAAGGCGCGCGTGATGATCAACGCGTGGGCAATTGGGAGAGACAAAAACTCCTGGGAGGAACCCGAAACATTCAAACCCGCCCGGTTTTTGGAACCGGGCGTGCCCGACTTCAAGGGTAGCAACTTCGAGTTCATTCCTTTCGGGTCGGGTCGAAGGTCCTGCCCCGGGATGCAGTTGGGGCTGTACGCGCTTGAATTGGCGGTGGCTCACCTCCTTCACTGCTTCACGTGGGAATTGCCAGATGGAATGAAACCCAGTGAGTTGGACATGGGTGACATTTTCGGACTCACCGCTCCAAAAGCCACGCGACTCGTCGCTGTGCCAACCAAGCGCGTGGTGTGCCCTCTCTTTTAGAAAATAAAAAAAAAATAAAAAATAAAAACAACAATTTTATCTTTTTTTTTTTTTTATATATTTTCTTTTCATCCCAATTATACATAATCATGATAAATAATATGAAGTGAGAGAAACAATAAGAATGTGGTACATGTGATTGTTCTCTCTATTTCTAAAACAAAAAATTGAAAAACTCTTCATGATGCGATATGTATTGTGTTTCTTTTTGTCCCACTTCCCTTTCTATTGTTATCTGTATAATACAGCGAAATATAAGTGAAGCAGGCACTAAAAAGAGTGAGTGGCCATGGTGGCAATGCCAATAATCGGTGCGACTAATTAAACTGCGTAATTGTGATAATTTAGTTTCATTATTGGATGCGTAATGTGAGGATTTGACATGAAATCGCGCATTTAACAGTGGTGGTAGTGTTTTGTAAGCAAGTGGATTCTAGAGGCGAAAAAACAATGATTGTTGAGAATGAGGGAAAGTGCAGATGAAGTTGAAGACTTTGGGTGTGAAATGAAAATGTAGCTATGAAAAATTCAACAAAACATTGTCTTCCAAATCAACATCGCTCAGGTTGACAACTCCTAAAAGCCTCATAGATTGCTTTCCCCAGTTGAGTTTGAATGTGTAAATGGGAATGTTGATCACGATGTTAACAAATTGTCTTTTAAATTTAATTTAATTCTATACAATTAGTTTGTAAGTAAAATTTGTACTTAGTTCTAATCGATATCGATATGAATCTCCAACAATCAATGAAAATGTGTCTTTTTTTTTACTTGCATGTTTTGTATAAGGAAAACCTATGTGTACAAACATTTAAAACTTGCATTGATTTTATTTGGTTAGATTTGGCGGTGCAGAAAAATGGATTGATTTGTTTGTTGGTATACGGAAGTGTAGGATATTATATTATAAGTGAAACCGATGAAAGTTGTATTTGAAAGCCCTAGCGTATATATTAGAAACAGGAAAAAGATGAGTAGAAGATGGAGTGTTTAGGTGAGTGTAGAAAGGAACGTGAAATTCAAAATCACTTGTTCAAACGCGAAAGTGACGTGACACTCCTAGAAACCAAGTCAAAGTGAAGGCTTATTCCGGGTTTGCAAAGTTTTAACACCTTTAACTACTTGTGACCAAACACAGACTAATCTTAATTTCAGTTCGACTATTTTGCTTCTGACAGAAAAATCTATGGTCAGCGTGAACATTAGTGTTGTTTTCACACGTTAGAATCTTTAATGAGTTAAACATTAGATTTTCATTTGCCGGCATGGGTCTTGTTAGGGTGTGAAGTTATTATTATTATTATTATTTTTATTAGACTTTTCATATGGTATGAATATTTTGAATTTGGTAGCATAAACAATCAAATTTGATCACCTCTAACCTAAACCACTAGAATGCCTTTGCGAATGATTTTGTTGTTGTTTAATTTGGAGTAGGTTTAGAGTGAGGGAAAAAGAGAGACAACTGAATCTTTAAGTGAGAGCATGTAAAACAAAACGGCTTTATTTTTTTATTCTTTAAAATTGTAGTACAAGATTTTGCATATAGGGTCGACCCGACAAATTTTAAGGATAAGCATAATTATATATATTTTTAATTGTCACTTAAATTTGACATGGATTTATCGATGAGAATTGAGCTTTTAATATAAAATGTAGAATTAAATATTCTTTTAGTCATTGTGAAATTGAATTTTGTTTTTGTTTTAAATATTAATATATTTATGTTTTCTATCTTTAAAAATAAATAGATATAGTCATTTTAACTTAATATTATTAATTTGTTTGGACTTGTTAAATGAGTTTCCGACTGATATTGAAGTGGAGATGTATGTTAAACAGTGTTGATGTAAACGATTTAAATATTAGTTTGGTACATATTTGACACGTAAAAAAAATTATGTAATTAAATTATACATTCACTTTTATTTTTTTAAATTTGGAGATCAAAATATATTAAAATTTGAGACATAAATAAATTTTAATTTTGTGTCAAAATTAATGAACTAAAAACAATTAAAATGTATTTAATTGAAAATAGTGTCTTAGAGACAATTCACTTTCAAGAAGAAAAAATATGCATTCATTGTCTTCGTCCCAGGTTAAATAATAGGGATAAATTTAGAAATACCAATAGTTAATAGATTTTTTTATCTTACCTTTAAAATTTGAGCCATATTATATTTAATATAGACTATCTTCTAATATCATATTAGAGATGTAGAATACTAAGATTATTTTTGGACTTAAGTATAAGCACAAATAATTGATTTTATTAGGAACTTGGTTAATATCATTAAGTTTACTAATCTATATTTAATTGATTTTTATGCATTGAAACTTATGATAAATAAAAAATTATTAAAAGTAGAATCTCTATTAAGAAAAAAGTGTTTCAGTAACAATGTCATCAAATAGGATAAAATTGGTCAGATTTTCTTATGTCTAAACTCAAAAAGTATCCACTAATATAGGTAAAGAAACATTTTATTTCCTAAGTAGATTCAAAACTGTGGTTTAGACCATGTGAAGTTATTTTTGTTCATATGAAGTAAACTAGCATTGATTTCTTTTATTTATTAGCTGCAAGGCTTGCCGTCGTGTAGGTGCACTTATCCAATAGCATATAATTATACCTTTAAAATTTTATATTTTATTTAATTTTTTTCTTGAAATACTTATTAATCTATATCAATATATAAAAGGAATTGATTTTTATAACTACCTAATAACTCACATTTTTATTTTAAATTTTGCTCTTAATTAATATAAATAATTTTATTATTTCACCTTTTAGATTTTTTAATTAATTTTTAACCTAAATAATCTATTTTCAATGAATAACGTTGTCTATACTGAAGTTATAAAAACTGATTATTTTATGATTAAATTTTGTGAATATATTTTTATAAATTTAATAATATAGTTTTATTATTAATAATAATATAAAAATAAACGCACATATCTAGTTTTTTCTTTTAAGTATTTGATGTGTCCCGATAGTTAACTCCTTTTACTAATTTCAACATTATTAACCCAACCCATGTATTACATAAAAGGAAAAGGAGGTGAATATAGTAGTTTGGGAATTCCATATTTTATGGGGTGCAGGAAGAAAAAAGTGAGATGCAAGAAGAAACGCCCTTAGATGAGTAGTTTTTTTCTTTTTTCTAAATCATGCAACATGACAATAAGTTACAAAATATCAGGATACAAATTACAAAGAATAAAAGATATACACACACAAAAAACTAATGACATAACCTAATCCGTTAATCCAACAGAGGGAAATTTTCGACGCTTACCCTTGTAACCTGGATGTTGCCCTTTTACTATTATCTTAACATTAAATAAACTTTTACATTCATTTTACAACTGCTATTTTTCTCTTCAATTTCTCTTCTTCTTTTTTTAAATACAAAAATTAACGTTTTTTAATAACCAAAATACTCCTATATGGTGGTTGTCAATTAGTGTTAAGAAAACATTTTCCTTTTCCATCCAGAAGGTACTATTATTTTGGTACCTGACAAAATTTTACATACATTTTACATTAATTATTTTACATTTCAAAAGTGTACTATTATATAGATGATTTTAAAATGTACAATTTTTTTTTTTCATTATGATATAACACGTAGAATGAAAAGTTTTGGTTTATTAATAGATGTTGTTCCTATGGCTAGCTGGCTATATATCCATATACAAGGCAGTGACAGAGACGCTATGAAACAAAGAAGAATCGGAAGAATCACTGCTGAAAATTATGTGAAAACAGGATAATACGAATCTAATTGAAGTTCATCTATAACCTGTTGTGTAGCCCACAAATATGAAGAATGTCCCTCTATGTGATCTGTCACGTTAACCTGCAAATCCGAGTAACCATTTTAGCAAACATCCAAATCAAACCCATTATTAATAGTAGCACTAGTTTAAAAGTTAAAATTTCAACTTCAAATGGTAACCCAAAATGAATAAAAAACAGCAATAGGAAATAACTAACGTTTTGGATCCCAGGAATGTCGACAGGTTGGATTCCAGCTAATCCTTGAGAAAGTAGACTGCACAAAATCAATATCTATGTTAGTTTCTGTTGTCCACTAAAAAGTCTCAGGTAATTGAAACACAGTCAATAAAAATAAGGGATCATATTCTGTGCTATTGCAGGATCAGAATGCTATAACTCATGACTTCCATGGAAAAACTGCATAATAAACATTTGGTCCAAGAACCACGAATACAACAACTTCATGCCATTATTTCTTTTTTCAATTGATTGTGACGTTAATCTTCTGAAGAATTGATCCATTCATATAGGCTATGTACTGTGGATGAACTAAAATACTAACACTACATTTTTGTGTACCTGGCACGGAAAGCAATTCCAAGCATCCAGTCATTGCTTGAGTAAGCATTTATAAATCTTCCAGCTACCATCTACAGAATACCAGGATGTCACAGTAATTAATAAAAGCAATACATAGTAATTAAGAGTAAAATTAATTCCCTTTCCACCTTTCGAACAGTTTCCCAATTTTCATCCCTGATTGCAATGGGTGCTCCAAGAAGAACAACTCTTTCTACCAGTTCAGCTGCCAATAAACAAAAGCAGAACTTCAGAATCAATAAGGGAACAAACATCTTATTAACAAATAAACTTATCATTCGAGAGACGGTCAATAAGAATAAAAAATACCAAAAAGAAAGAGCGATATTGTATCACATCCAATCGAATACAAAAAATGTGGAAATATACACACCACTGTTTTTTGTTTCAGCCAAACACTCCAGACATTTGAAAATAACTCTTGCCCCCAGCGAGTAACCTACAAGTGTAACAGGCCTGAAATTCATAGATTAAACATATTTCATATACCACTATTTTAAAAGAGCTAAATTTTCAAAAGAAACTCAGAAATAAGAAAAATACCTATTTCCCTGCAGTCCTCCCAATAATACTTCGGCAAGCAACTTCCCTGCCTTGTCAGATCTGAAAAGGGGATAATTGCAATCCATTAAAAACAATTGAAACACTACTCCGTAATGAACAGAAATGTTGTATATACAGTATGAACAGATAAAAGTAACCTGTCAATAGCAATTGTCCATGTGCTGTCTATGAACTCAGTTGCTGCAAGTAATGTAACCGGCCAAGCTAATGCAGTTAAAAGACTATGCAAGACCGTCAACATTGCCCCTCGCTTCATCAGTGCCCCCGCAATTCCTAAAGCAAAGCACAGCACAGCACACCAATATTGGCACCAACCATAGACATATCTACTCATATACTACACAAAAGTATGAGCAGCCTGGAACCCAAACCAATTACTTGAAGTAAGCCAATCCCGAATTGCAGTGCTCAGGGCATATAGATTCTTGGACTCCCACTGCAGAGCATACCTAACTTTTGGCCAGGCCATATCAAATGCATTTGTTTAGCAAACCCATTTATGTCCCTTGGAAAATGCTAATACAAAAATAGTCACCAATTTTTCAAAATTATAAAGGAAACTAGTCAAAATCTGGTTATTTTCCTGATTAACCAACCAAACAAATCATTTAGGAAGGGGAAAATGGTAATTATGTGTACCTCTCCAAGTTGTCATTCACTCCCTCCCAAGGCCTTATAAAATCTTCATCCTCAAAGACGAATCCAGAGATCATGATCTCAACCGCAAGCAGCTGCGACCAGAAGCCAAATAAAATCAATAAACTAAGATGAAAAATAGTGCTACATAATTTTAGAAAGTTTAAAGTTTGGATCTGCTCTCCTCTGCACACAAATCATAACTCAAGAAAGAAACAGTCGCCACCACAAAGTAGGAATATGAAATGAGTATAAACTTACACCTTGGTTATGATTTTCTCCAATAACTTTGAATTCAAACTCATCAACACCCCCAACTCTTCTAGCCATTTTGGTTCCAGAGAGTCCAGCTCCAGCAGCTAGTAAAACAAAGTGGTACATAAAATAGTTCATCATCTATAAAAGGAGCATCATCAACAGTAACACACAAAAAAAGAAAATAAAAATGGAGAGAGTTGTTTATTTGTCCTATACGTCATAAATACATCCCAATAACATGTAACCAACATGTACTGCAATTTGAAAAGGAACATTGTAAATTAATGGCCAAAAATAGACTTTATTTGTTTTACATTAGGAATCAACTGCCATTTTCCAACGAAAATTACATATTACCAAGCAATTTGTCTCTAGTTTTTTCAAAATCAATTATTCTTCAACACTATACCAAGTAGTCACATACGGTCTTCAAGATAAATAGCTTATTATTGAAGGATATAATAAACTCCTCCTCCAGACTATTTAAAAATAAATAAAAAGTCCCATATAACCTCTACAACTCCTCTTAGAAAGGCAACAGCTGTAACATATTTCACTGAACGATTACTGTAAACAACCAAGCTTTTTTTCTACAAGGCGTATTGATTACATTATCTAATTGACGCCATAAAGCAATTGTAAACCTTCTAATCAATAAATTGAAGTAACAAAAATACAAGTTGACTAGTAATGTAGCAATAGAAGATATTACACCACTAAGACGCATAAAAGTATGATAGTGACTTGGTAGTGGGTGCTCCGATAGTATCCTTAGACTACACTGGAAATTCACAAAAAGGCTATTTCTATATAAAAAGACATGATAGCAGAGAATGAGAATATTACAGTAAAATCCAATCACATATAAGGAAATATGTACCTCCAAATGACGCAGCAACAGCAACAGAACCAGCAACATGTCCAGCAGCAGTAGCAGCTGCAGCAAATCCACTTGCTCCAATTACAGGGATCAGAGTACCCAAAGTTGGAGCCAAAGCACCAAGTCCAGCAGCAATAGCTGGGGCAGCTAATCCTGTTTAATGAGTAAAAACAAAAACAATCAAACGAACAAGGAAATTTATTCAATTCGTTTTCGTATATTCCAGAACACACAAAAGATGTCAAGGTACTCATACCCCCAGTAATAGCCATCAAAGTTCCACCGGTCAAGGCAGCGGCACCAATGATACAACCCTTCTTCCATCTATCCCCCTTGTTTTCTTTTGATAGAGTTTCTTCTTTACTTGACTCTTGCTCTTTAATGAAAGCCATTGCAGAACTGGCAACTATTGTCTCAATGCCCTCCTGAAAAGTGAAGATTCATCTTTATTACTAGAAAATATGGAAACGATAGTAGTGAATCTTTTTAACAAGGGAAACTTTATAGCTTATAAAGCACATCACCATATAGAGTAGGCTGAATGAGTAACTTAATATCAAGGGCAAATGTATAGGCAATGTTAACCAAAGTGAAGATTAGTTCTTGCAATCACATGTTAATTTCTAATTAAATGATTCATTAACCAACCATTTTTGACCACTTGATATCGAGCCAAGTTGCCAGCAGCCGCAGAGAGACACGATGTCGAGCATCATAGCCCTTTCTCCTCCGGCCATGTTTCTTGTTATTTTCACCTAAATCTGATAGACAAGCACAGAGAAGTTCATAAAGCACTGCCACTTTCCTTGGATAGCTGAGCATCATTACCTCTTCAATTGGACTCTCATCAATATTACTATGAATAGATCCCTGATCTGGTTCTTCACAATCATGGAAAGGAGTACCGGCCTCCTCCTTGGTGTCTAATTGCATATCTATCTTCTCAGAATTTGATTCAGCATCAGAAGTTGAAAACTTTTCACGACATTGATGTTCGTATTCACGTAGCTTCTCCCTTCTAGACGTGAGAGACTCTGAATTGCTTTCCATGCTAAGTACCATGGCATCAACAGCTCCGGACAAAGCAAGTTCTTTATCTGACCTTTCGGAATAATCATCACCAGATTCTTCTGATAATAGTCTCAATAACTGTGAGATTCACACACATTATACTTGAGTGGTGCATTTGGGGAAAAGCGTATTATTAAAAAACTATACTAATACCGAAAAAATGATGACAAAAAGAGTTATGCCACACAGCATCAAACTTTAGAGACAAAAATATAACGTGGCAGTTATTAGAGAAAGCAAAACTAGACATAAAAAGTGAAGTCTGTAACTTGCCACACATAGTTTTGAAAATTATTATCCAATGTTTGTTGCACTGTTTAGCTCCCTACCCCACCCAAAAAAAGGAAAACTACATCTGGAAAGCAACAGAAATTTTTCGTTGAATATGGTAATCCACTTTTGGAATATGGGAACATACCGGAAGCAACAAAACATTGAAAATCAATACCACAGATCCATCATTACTGTTTTTTAAAGTGGCAAATGTTCGTTTGTTAATGTTAGCAGGAAGACTCAACTCACCACCTATGCCTTTTTTTTTCCTTCCACTTTATCGACCAAGTCAACCTTATATCCCAACATATTCATTATTACTGTATAAGGCCATATCTGGTTTTCAGTAAGTAAGTTCCCAACTTGTGTTCAAATAATAAAACTGAAAATATCCCTAATTTATAAAGAAAAAGTAGAACGACGTACGGGTCCGACGTGACGTGAAACTGAAGTAGAGACAGCAGTTTCCTCGAGTCCAGACCATGCAGCGGGATCAATATCTAAGTACCTGCTCAAACTCAACACACATTCATCAACAACACTGAAATATGATGCCACAATAATCGGATGAAACGAAGTATAACATTGGCATGAGTACATGCAGTATAGAAACAAACATGATTAGTTATGCTTTGGAGAGGAGATACTTGAAAACAGGGCGAAGCAATGCGTGATGTTCATGGACCCAAAGGCTGGGATCGTCGGAAACTTCGAGCTTGGAGGGAGTACGTTCAGAGTCAGAAGGGAAGTCGTCGGTTGATAGGCCCAACGGGTGGGTCTGGTGAAAATGGGCCTGGTTCAGCGCCAACCCGAACAATGCTCCCGCCACGTACCTCTGCGTCGGCGTCAGATACGACGTTGCCGCCATTATTCCCAAATGCACACCAGATCCTCGTTTCGATCACGCCAAATTCTGATTTTGATCCTTTTACTCCGTTGACCGGCGCGTGAAGAAGGGACTTTTCCTATTTCTCACGCGCTTCGCTTTGGTTGCTTTTGGATTTCTCTCATTATGTATGCTTCCCTCCGGCATTCATTTCTCTGGTAATTTTTTGGGTTTTAAAATCTTGTAATTTTCATTTATACATCAACTATGTTAATAATTTTGTTTAATTTTAATTATAATATTTTATTCGTATTATAAGTTCTGATATTCAATATATTTAAATACTTTCAACCAGATTTATAAAAAAAAATGACACACACATTGGTTTCACTTTGAAAATCTCTATAATCAATTTTCAAAATCAATTCATGCCTAAATTGTTTGGAGCATCCAAAATAAATTTTTATAATTAATTAAAGATAGCAAATTCACATCAATCAAAATAGAAGTAACCTTTTTCAACTTCTTCATCTATCAAAATCAAATTCTTTTCATAAAGTAGAATCAATTTTTTCAAAATGTTCCTAATCATATCCATAATTTTATTATTTTATTATGATGGTTGGTGCTATAGTTAAAAATCTGAAAATATAATAAAAATAAAAACTACTTAAATTAAAAGGTTAGACACTAAACTTAATAAATATTATAAGAATAAATGACATTATATTAAGTGAAATTTTTATATCCTTACATTTTCAGATAAGGAAAGTATTAGTTATTAAAAAAAGTGTAATTTTTAATATGGATTTTTCTTAACATCTTTAACTTTACATATTTTTATCTATCTTCCACTTACAACCATCCAGGAAGAAGGATTTGTATAAAATTTTATAGTGCTTTAAATAAATTTTAACAATAACTATATACAGTCATAGCAAATAAAAATAAACTATTTCAAGTTGTTTATCCATAAAATATGCATCTACATAATTATAATATATCACCATATATAAAAGGATAAGTATATTAAATTAAATATATGTTAACATAACAAAACCAATCCAAGTAAATTCATCACAACATCCACAGTTTATAATCATGTTATTCCATCACTTACTCAATAAATATACACATATTTAGAATCTACATGTTAATTTATATAATAAAGATATTTATTGAGAAATAGTTATGAATGTCTTTTAGAAGATTCTTCAAATCGTTCATGTCTATATTGTGGTCTTGGTCAATTAAAGTAAGTTTAAGACATGTAATATTCAAAATTGATGGTGTTTTAGATTTTAATAAACTCCATTTAGTTTATCGAGTTATCAAATATTCAATAAAATCATGATATCTCTACATAGGTTATATTATTTAATACACATATTCAAATAGTTTACATATTATCCAAATTTATGACTTCCACTCCAAACATTTCATACAAGCATATTATTCATAAACATTATCATAGTCATATACATTTTATATTCTTAACAAAATTCAATTATGCATTGAATATATTTGTCAAATATTTCTTTTAATTGAAAACATGTCACTTTACATAAAGAAGTACTCTTGTTTAGTAAAAATATGTTATTTTTTGTCATGAGTGAAACATTTACCACTTGAGTAAGGCAATTATATTTTGTAAGAAAAAATACAATAAATTTCAACCTAAAAAGTCCTTTTAATCTTGCTAATATTACTCCACATTCATGTCATTCCAATCAATATTGACTATACAAATTATAATGAACAATTTAAAGTAGATTTGTATCATCATACATTAATCAACCTCGTCAAACTTTAATTTCTCAACAAGTTAATTCAACACCAACTATTTCCTCCATAAAGTTCATAAGTAATCGTCTTATATAATTTGGTCATACATAATTCAAAATGTCATTTTATGAAATGAAAAATTATTATAAAAAACAATGTCAAACAAGCGACAAATGTAACACATCAACATTCTCATTCAATAAGTTTTAGCTATACTACGCAACTCTCATAAGCCAAAATTAAAAATCTTATAAACTTTTTTAAATCACTAATCTAACTATTTATATTTTCAAACTAATTTTCAAATCCTATAAATGACTTTTCAAGAAAAAAATAAGAAAGTGTTAAATAGATTAAAAAAATATACGATGATATAATCAATATAATATTGATAGATATTAAATCCAGGTAAAAGAAGAATCAAATTATTTTCAGAGTAAAAAAGACACTTGAAAAAAATATTTAATTCTGAAAAGATGAAAAATAAAATAGAATATTAGAAAAAGAGAAAAAAAGAGAGAGGAAAACTTAGAAAGAGAAAACTTCTGCATGTAAAAAAGAGAGTGAATGAATATTGCATTTATATATACATATAATTGAAAGAGGAAATATAAAGAATAGTAAAAAAGTTATCGACTAATTTTGTCAAACTTTATTGAGAACACACCTTGAAAAACGTAGGAAAGGATTCTCTTTTAAAACTTTTCACAAAAATAAAAAACATTTTTGAGACAAGTGGTGCTTTTTATTTTTTTTTTTTAGATTTCTAAAAAAAATTCAAAAGAAACACAATTCAAATCAATTAAGAGATAAACAAAAATACTTTAGAGTTAAGACCAACATCCTAAAGATTAGATCATGTATAATTAAGTATATGTATAATCAATCTTCGTTACAATGAATTATGATTCAAATTAATTATTTGTTGTGTATAGAGTTGTGATTTATAAAGTATTAGGATGTGTTATTTGATAGAAGATAATTTGAGTAAATTGGAATAATTATATAAGTTAACACAAGATGGTGGATTAGGAGTTAAAATATATTATTCAATAAGGTTTTACTTGGAAAATGGAAGTGGAGAATGGGTACAGATAAAGATGGTCTATGGAAGAAAAGTTTTGAATCAAAGTATGGATCTTGAAAAAACTTATATCATTTAACTAAAAATAAATGAGTTCTAGTGGTCGAGAGATCTAAGAAAGATATGCACTAAAGGACAAAAAGAGAACTGGTTTGACAGTAATATCTGTTGGAATAGAGAAATGGAAAATAAGATCATGTTTTGAGAAGAGATTTGGATCGGGAAGGCCCCTCTTTTAGAAACATACCCAAGGATGTATGTCAACTCTGTAAAAAAAAAAATGCTAAAGTAGGAGAGTTAGGAAATTGGAATAATGGGGTTTGGAAATGGGAATTACATTGACAAAGGGAATGGTTTGAAAGTCTCTTGTAAATAAACTATTGTGTGATTTGTCTAACTATGTTTTGGATATGGGTAAGAAAGATGGTTGGGTGTGGAAGGATAGATACAAATATATATATATATATATATATATATATATATATATATATATATATATATATATATATATATATATATATATATCTATA